>Ga0209099_1000198_pt1 | contig 69457 bp, 57 predicted proteins | sample AD_JPNHW2_MetaG_FD_184430 | JGI IMG/M metagenome (GOLD analysis project Ga0209099, IMG submission 184430) | Active sludge microbial communities of municipal wastewater-treating anaerobic digesters from Japan - AD_JPNHW2_MetaG (SPAdes) (version 2) | ecosystem: Engineered > Bioreactor > Anaerobic...
CAAATATCACGGCTGGCTTGTATGCCCCGTTGATGCCATGGGAGGCGAAAGGCATGTCCTCCTCTCATCGATCGACTCCACAGTAGTCAGTAACGGTCAGAGCTTCAACACAGGTATCCATAAGTATCATGGTGACCACTACAGCCCGAAGGGACACAAATATGTGGAGGACTTTGATATTCAGGATATTCCCGGGATGACCTACAGGGTGGGCAATGTAATCATGAAGCAGGAGCGCATCCTGGTCCATTACGAGGAGCAACTGCTGGTAAGGTACACCATCATTGACACGGATGAGCCTGTAATTCTCCAGCTGAGGCCGTTCCTGACCTTCAGGAGCATTCATCAGCTGACCCATGCCAATATGTGGGCCAGTACCCGGACCGAGCCGGTGCCTCACGGTGTTAAGATCAGGATGTATGAAGGCTTCCCTTACCTTCATATGCAGCTGTCATGCAAGGCTGAGTTCGTGCCGGTGCCCGACTGGTACCTCGGGGTAGAGTATGTTGAGGAGCAGAAACGCGGATATGACTATTCGGAAGATCTGTTTGTCCCGGGCTTTTTCGAGATGACCGCTTCAAAGGGAGACGTTATAGTCTTTTCCATTTCAACCAGGGAAGAGAAGCATGCAGGGCTGAAGGCCAAATTCACCCGCACAGTAGCCACCAAGATTCCGCGAAGCAACTTCGGCAACTGCCTTCGCAATGCTGCACAGCAGTTCATTGAGAAGCGCGGAAATGACACCAACATTATCGCAGGGTATCACTGGTTCGGGTCCTGGGGACGTGACACCTTCATCTCATTGCCCGGTCTGGCGCTGGCCAGGAAATCAGAAGATCTTTACGCAGCGGTGATTGACACGCAGGTACGCCGGATGAAGGGCGGCCTCTTCCCGAACATGGGTGACAATGACAATCCTGCATTCAACAGCGTTGATGCACCGCTCTGGTTCTTCCAGGCACTGTGGAACTACGGACTTGATCCTAAAGAGACATGGAAGCGGTACGGTGCTGCTATGAAGGATGTGCTCAATGCCTACAGGGCCGGAACCTCCTTCGGCATTCACATGAGGGAAAACGGCCTGATATACTCAGGCGCTCCGGGCAAGGCACTTACATGGATGGATGCCGTGGTGAACGGTGTTCCGGTGACTCCGCGTGAAGGCTATGCAGTTGAGATAAATGCCCTGTGGTACAATGCGGTTTGCTATTCGCTTGACTGTGCCCGGGGCGCACGTGACAGGGCTTTCGTGAAGGAGTGGGAAAAACTGCCTGACCTGATCAGCAGGTCATTCATCGAAACCTTCTGGGATGAGGAGCACGGATACCTGGCCGATTATGTGAATGACAGGGAGATGAGAAACATGCAGATCAGACCGAATATGGTCATCGCCACCTCGCTTCCGTATGCCATGCTGACACGTGACCAGATGAAGAGCATCCTGGATATTGTAAACAGGATCCTTGTCACACCGAGGGGTTTGCGCACACTTTCGCCCTCGGATGAGGGATATAAGGGTATTTATTGCGGCGACCAGGCCACGCGTGACAATGCTTACCACCAGGGTACCGTATGGCCGTGGCTGCTCGGCCCGTTCTGCGACGGATGGCTCAGGGTCTACGGCGAGGGCGGCGTATCACGCGTCAGAAAGCTTATAACGGGATTCGAGGAAACACTGACTGAAGCCGGCATTTCAACCATCTCGGAAATCTACGATGGTGATCCGCCGCATTCACCAAGGGGGGCGATATCACAGGCGTGGAGCGTGGGAGAGATTCTCCGCATCTTCACCCTGCTTGAAAAGAATTATCCAGAAAATAACAAATGATATGCGTGTCCTGATGTTTGGATGGGAGTTCCCTCCTCATATAGCAGGGGGATTGGGAACAGCCAGCTTTGGCCTCACCCGCGGTCTGGCAGCCCACCGCGATATTGAAGTCATCTTCGTGGTCCCGAAAGCTTACGGTGATGAAGACCAGAGCATTGTCAGACTCATTGGTGCCAACACCGTGCCCGTGGCCTTCAAGAAGGTTAAATACAGGTATTTCCAGAGACCTGTGGAAAAAATTGAGGTCTTCTCCAAACTGGTGCCATATACTGACCCCGAGGAGTTCTGGAAGATAACCCGCGGCGAGGTGGCTGATACCGATGTGCTCGTCAGGACAAATGAGCACGGCAAGGTTGACTTCTCGGGAACCTACGGCCCTTCTCTTATGGATGAAATTCACAAATATTCGGTGGTGGCCCAGGTAATTGCGTCAGAACAGGAGTTTGATATCATTCACGCGCATGACTGGCTGGCTTATCCGGCAGGAATAGCTGCAAAGGCCGTCTCCGGCAAGCCGCTGGTCATCCATGTGCATGCCACTGACTTCGACCGCAGCGGAGGAAATGTCAACCCTGTGGTATACGGCATGGAAAAGGAGGGGATGGATGCAGCTGACAAAATCATTACTGTCAGCAACCTTACCCGTGACATTGTAATAAACAAATACAACGTTGACCCGGAAAAGGTCGAGACGGTTTACAATGCCGTGGAACCGCTGCATCATTCTGAGCTCGATGTCCCCGAGAGGGCCTATGATGACAAGATAGTTACCTTCCTCGGCCGTATCACCATGCAGAAGGGTCCGGAATACTTTATCGAGGCTGCCAGGATGGTCCTTTCGCGAATGCCAAACGTCAGGTTCGTTATGGCCGGCTCTGGTGACATGATGGAACGGATGATGCGTCATGCCGCTGCACTGAGAATTACTGACAGGTTCCACTTTACCGGCTTCCTGCGTGGCAATGATGTCTTTACCATGCTGAGAATGAGTGATGTATATGTGATGCCATCGGTTTCGGAGCCATTCGGCATATCTCCGCTAGAAGCCATGCAGTCAAACGTGCCGGTAATAATCAGCAAACAGAGCGGTGTGGCAGAGGTGCTTACGCATGCAGTGAAAGTTGATTTCTGGGACATTGAAGCAATGGCCGATGCCATTTATGGCATCCTGACCTATCCGGCTCTCTCGAGGATGTTCATCATGAACGGCAAGGAAGAGGTCGACAAGCTCAAGTGGGAAAAGGCCGCCGGCCATGTTAAGGGTATTTATTCAGAGGTTTTGCAACAGACAAGATAAAAGATATGAGCACATCACAGAAAAAGGCAATTTGCCTTTACTTCCAGGTTCATCAGCCATTCAGGCTCAGACGGTACCGTTTCTTCGAGATGGGGCATGAACACTATTACTATGACGATTTCATGAATGAGTCTATCCTGCGGAAGATAGCCACAAACTGCTACCTGCCGGCAAACAGGATAATCCTTGACCTTGTAAAAAAGCACAAGGGAAAGTTCAGGGTCACATTCTCCCTGACGGGAATCGTTATTGACCAGTTCAGGCTATATGCCCCGGAGGTGCTCGCTTCCTTCAGGGAACTTGCAGAAACGGGATGCGTTGAGTTCCTGGCCGAGACCAACTCACATTCACTGGCATCACTCATGAGCAGGGAGAGATATGAGCTTCAGGTAAGGGTGCACCGTGAAAAAATGATGGAGTATATCGGGTATGAACCAACTTCCATCCGAAATACCGAACTTATCTATTCCGACGAGATTGGAAGCTGGATGGCAGAATTGGGCTACAAGGCCGTTGTAACAGAGGGGGCTAAGCATATCCTTGGCTGGAAATCACCCAACTACCTTTACTGCAATGCCGTTAATCCCAGGCTGAAGGTCCTGCTGAGAAACTACACCCTCAGTGATGACATAGCCTTCCGCTTCTCCAGCAAAGAGTGGTCAAGCTATCCCCTGACAGCCGAGAAATATGCCGGCTGGATAAAAGGACTTGCATCTACCTCCGAACTGATTAATGTTTTCATGGATTACGAGACCTTCGGAGAACATCAGAAAAAGGAGACGGGAATATTTGATTTCCTGAAACATTTACCCGAAACAATAATAAAGAAAACGCCATTTAATTTCATGACGGTTTCAGAGGTGGCAGACAACTATCAGCCGGTGTCTCTCCTGCATGTTCCGTCACCCATATCATGGGCTGACGAGGAGAGGGACCTCACCGCATGGATGGGCAATGAGCTGCAGACAGCAGCCGTAAACAAGCTGTACAGCCTTTCCGACAGGGTGGGCAGATGCAATAATGAACAGCTGATGCGCGACTGGGTTTACCTGCAGTCGAGTGACCATTTTTACTACATGTCAACGAAGTTCTTCTCTGACGGCGCTGTTCATGCCTATTTCAATCCTTACGAGAACCCGTACCAGGCATTCATGAACTACATGAACGTGCTGAGTGACTTCGAGATAAGACTCAATACAGTCTGTCCGCTCAACATTCACGATGAGGAGGTCAACCGCCTCTCAGCGGATATTAAGAAACGTGATCACATGATCACCGAGCTTCAGGAGAAATTGGCCAGGCTTGAAAAGAAGCCGGTGGTAAGAACAAAGCCGGGGGCCGCAGCATCAAAAAAGACTGCCCCGAAGACAGCCGCAAAAAGCAAGACCGTTGCTGCAAAGGCAGTCACGAAAAAGGTTGCCGCCAGGAAGAAATCCGGCCGCAAATAATAACCGGGGTTTAAATCTATGTGCAACATAACTGCGCCTCGTGCGTATTAATTGATTATTAATTATATGGAAATGAAAGCTGATTTTTTATTCGAAACAAGTTGGGAAGTATGCAATAAGGTAGGAGGAATTTATACAGTCATTTCAACCAAGGCGCTTAACGTAACCTATGAATTTGGAGATAACTATATACTGATCGGCCCTGATGTATGGAGGGACGACAAGTCCAATCCGGAGTTCACACCTGATGACACGATGTTCCAGTCATGGAAGACCGTGGCGGCACAGGAGGGGCTGATAGTAAAAACCGGTCGCTGGAACATCAAGGGCAATCCGCGCGTAATGCTGGTCGATTTCACGCCCTACTTCGGACAGCAGAATGAGATCTTCGCCCGTTTCTGGGAGACATACAAGCTTGACAGCATTTCAGGCCAGTGGGATTACATTGAGCCTGCATTATTCGGTTACGCTGCAGGTAAAGTCATCGAGAGCTTCACCAACTTCTACCGTGAATATCCGCGGGTGATTGCACAGTTTCATGAATGGATGACCGGCATGGGTGTTCTCTACCTTGAGAAGCATGCCCCCTGGGTTGCCACGGCATTCACCACTCACGCCACTGTTCTCGGTCGCAGCATAGCAGGCAACAACAGGCAGCTCTACAGTCGCCTTAAGGAGTTTAACCCGGTGCAGACAGCGCACGAGTTTAATGTCACCTCAAAACAGTCACTTGAAAAGATCAGTGCTCAGGAAGCAGATGTCTTCACCTCGGTAAGTGAGATTACCGGGCGTGAATGTGAGGCGTTCCTGGGGAAGAAAACTGACGTGATAACCCCTAACGGCTTTGAGGATACCTTTGTTCCCGCCCCTGAGAATTTTGATGAGGCACGCCGTGCAGCACGTGACAGGCTCCTCTCGGTGGCACAGGCGCTGCTTGGCTATAACCTGCCGGCCGACACCCTACTCGTCTCCACCAGCGGGAGGTACGAGTACAGGAACAAGGGCATTGACCTCTTCCTCTCGGCGCTGGGCGAAGTGAACAGGAAGACTGATTCCAGCCGCCAGTGTGTTGCATTTATCCTGGTGCCTGCATACCACAAGGGCCCCAGGCAGGATCTTGCCGCTGCCCTTGCCAATGGTACCATAGTTACCGAAGGCGACAAATATCTGACCCACGGACTCCATTATGTGAATGATGACCCGGTGATGAACCAACTGATACGCGAGGGCATACACAACATAGCCTCCGAAAAAGTAAAGGTCATATTTGTCCCGTCATACCTTAACGGTAATGACGGTATCTTCAACATGGAATACTATGATTTGCTGATCGGGTTCGACCTTACACTCTATCCCTCTTATTATGAACCATGGGGTTACACACCTCTTGAGAGCCTGATGTTCCATGTTCCGACCGTGACAACCAACCTTGCCGGATTCGGTATGTGGGTCGACACCTATTTCAAGGAACCCGGCAACGGATGCCTGGTACTGAACCGTACTGACAACAATGAGAAGGAGGTCATAACCGGCATGGAGGAATTCATACGCAAGTTCATGCATATGAATCCCGAAGAAGCTGCCGCTGCAAGCCAGAAGGCATGGGAGATATCCCGGATAGCCAACTGGAACACTCTGTTCAGCTATTACAGCGAAGCATACCGTTTTGCACTTGAGAAGAGCGAGGAAAGAAGAGACCAGCCCAGGGATTACACCCGCATACTCGAAGCTACCGAGGTACAGATGAGGAAACCGTTCCAGGCTCCGGTCTGGAAAGACATTTACGTGCAATCAGAGTTGCCGGAACGCATTGCCTATCTCAAGGAACTATCCTCAAACCTCTGGTGGTCATGGAACAGCGAGGCTGAGTTCCTTTTCCGCCGGATGGATCCCACCCTGTGGGAGGAGGTTGGGCACAATCCCAAGAGACTGCTGGAAGCCATCGATTACAAGAGGCTTGTAGTGCTTTCAGACGACGAGGTGTTCCTGGATGATTCTGACAGGATCTATAAGGAGTTTACAGAATATCTTGCCAGGCCTGAAAACAAGGAGTTGCCCTCCGTAGCTTATTTCAGCATGGAGTTTGGCATACACCCAAGCCTGAAGATCTATTCTGGCGGCCTGGGTGTTCTTGCCGGCGACTATCTGAAGGAGGCAAGTGACTCCAACGTGAACATCACGGGCATCGGGTTACTCTACAGGTACGGTTATTTCAGGCAGAAGCTGGGTCCGAGGGGTGAACAGCAGGCTATATATGAGGCTGAGGACTTTTCGCAGATTCCTGTTGAACCGGTGAAGGACAGTAGCGGCAATCAGCTTACCATACAGCTTACATGGCCCGGACGTACCGTGAAGGCCCGGCTGTGGCTGGCGCCGGTAGGCAAGGTTAAGCTTTATCTCCTCGACACTGATTTTGAGGATAACACACCTGAGGACAGGGCAATCACCCACTATCTCTATGGCGGTGACTCCGAGAACCGCCTGAAGCAGGAGCTGATCCTCGGCATTGGGGGAATGCGGGCTCTGCTTGCCATCGGAATAAAACCTGATGTCTATCACAGCAACGAGGGGCATTCAGCATTCATAGGATTTGAGAGGATGCGTCATCTCATTGAGGATGAGCACCTGACCTTTGAGGAGTCGATGGAAATTATCAGGGCATCAACCCTGTTTACAACCCATACTCCTGTGCCGGCAGGCCATGATGCCTTTGAAGAAGACCTGCTGAGGAAATATATTTCACATTACCACACCAGGCTGAATATTACATGGGATCAGCTGATGGCCCTCGGCCGCTGCCAGGATGATCATGAGCGCAAGTTCAACATGAGCTTCCTCGCCACCCGCTTCTCCCAGGAGATGAACGGAGTGAGCCAGCTTCACGGGCACGTTTCACGCGGGCTGTTCTCCAGACTCTGGCCAGGTTACCTTCGTGACGAGCTTTACATAGGTCATGTCACCAACGGTGTTCACTATTCAACATGGGTGGCTCCCGAGTGGGAACAGGTCTATGAGAAACTCACCGGCAAGCGTCATTTTGACCTGAGTGACCGTGAGCAGTGGGCAAAGATATACCAGCTTGAAGACGAGAAGGTTTACGAGACCAAGATGAAGCTCAAGAAGCGCCTGTTTGATAACATACGCAAGCGCCTCCAGTCAGACATGCTTGAGAGGCATGTCAGCCCGCGCACACTGATGAACATCAGCTCTCACCTCAATGAAAAAGCCCTGACAATTGCATTTGCCAGGAGATTCGCAACATACAAGCGTGCCAGCCTGCTGTTCCGTGACCTCGACCGTCTCTCGAGAATCGTCAATAATCCCGAGAGACCCGTGCAGTTCATTTATGCCGGCAAGGCTCATCCAAATGACGGCGGCGGACAGGATCTCATCAGGAGAATCAATGAAATATCACAGATGCCTCAGTTCGCGGGGAAAGTGCTTTTCCTGGAAAACTATGACATGGATATGGCACGTTACCTTGTACGCGGTGCAGATATATGGCTGAATACGCCAACAAGACCCCTGGAAGCATCGGGTACCAGCGGCGAAAAAGCCGTAATGAACGGAACCATCCACTTCAGCGTCCTCGACGGATGGTGGGTAGAAGGTTATCATGCCTTCGCCGGATGGGCACTGCCAAAGAAACGGACTTTTACCAGCCAGGAACTGCAGGATGACGTTGACGCCGAAACCATCTACAACATGCTCGAGTATGAGATCGTTCCGGCCTACTACTCGAAGGATGAAAGCGGCATACCACGCGAATGGACCAGCTACATCAAGAACACCATGGTCAAGGTGGCTCCCGAGTTTACCACCCGCCGCATGCTCAACGACTATATGGCAAGGTACTATAAGAAGCTGTGGGAGAGAAGCCGCAGGATAACAGCTGATAATTTTGCACTGGCACGCGAACTGGCCGGATGGAAAGGCTATATCTCAAAGGTATGGGATGAAATCGAGATAGTTAAATTCGACCTTAAGGGTCTGGAAAATAACGTCTTCCGTTCGGGACACAACTACTCTACCGAGATCATACTCGATATAAAGGATATACCGGTGGAGAATGTCGGGGTTGAACTGGTGGTGACTCGCCAGCTCAAGAACGGAGAACATGCCTTCTTCTCGTCCCGCGAGTTCAAATATGTCAACAGGAAGAAGGGACGGGTCATATTCAGCGTTGATTTCCAACCGGAGATGGCCGGCACTTTCTTCTACGGAATCCGTATCTACGCCAGGCACAGTGAACTACCTCACAGGCAGGATTTCTGCCTGCTGAGATGGGTCGACTGATTCTATAGATCCATGATTGTCTTTACCCTCTCCTGGAGGAGCACTACAGCTGTTCTTGCAGGGAGGTAAAGCTTCAGGTGGTGCGGAGCCGTCACCCCATAATGTCCCTGGTCAGGTTGTGAGAAGTAGGTCTGGGCTGTGTCTATCCTGCCCTGTCCGCCGAACAGGGGATCATCGGTGTCAAGGATGATCCTGAATTTTCCCTTGACGGGAATTCCGTATCCGGTAAAGGAAATCGTCGGATTGAAGTTCATCACTGTCACAAGGTCGCCGCGTCTGAATGCAATGATTTTGTCAGAATTGTTGACTGACAGTGACTCTGTCAGCTGCAGCCGGGGCAGCCCGTGCCTCTTGCCGGTCTCAACCATTGCCCTGTCGAATTCATTCAGGAACCTGTACTTCAGCAGTTCATCATCTGCCAGCCTCCACTGCCTGCGCGCGTATTTATAGCTCCATCCGTTGCCTTCCCTGGGGAAATCAATCCATTCCGGGTGGCCGAATTCATTACCCATGAAGGTGAGGTAACCACCGCCTGCTGCCATGAAGGTGAAGAGCCTGATCATCTTGTGGAGAGCCACGGCCCGGTCAACTATCAGGCTGGGGGTGAGGAGGCTCATTGAAGTATACATTTCCTTGTCTGCCAGCCTGAAAATCAGGGTCTTGTCGCCTACCAGGGCCTGGTCATGAGATTCACAGTATGATACCACCTTCTCCTCGGCCCGGTGCTGGGTGAGTTCATGGAGCAGGTATCCGAGATCCCATTCCTCATCAGGGATCTCCTTTACCATCTTTATCCAGATGTCAGGCACTCCCATGGCAAGCCTGTAGTCAAAACCCATCCCGCCGGAGGCAACGGAGGCGGCAAGTCCGGGCATGCCGCTCATCTCCTCGGCCACGGTGGTGGCGTCATGGTTGAATTCATGTATCAGCTTGTTGGCAAGTGTCAGGTAGACGATGGCATCCGTGTCCTGGTTACCGTCAAAGTACTGTTTGTAAGAAACGAAGTCGGATCCCAGCCCGTGATCATAGTAAAGCATGCTTGTTATGCCGTCAAACCGGAATCCGTCGAAGCGGAACTCCTCAAGCCAGTATTTGCAGTTTGACAGCAGGAAATGGTTGACCTCCGGTTTGCCGTAGTCATAGCAGAGTGAATCCCACGCCACATGTTTCCTCCGTGAACCGGTATGAAAGTACAGCCCGGGATCACCGTCAAGCAGGCCGAGCCCCTCGAGGATATTTGCCACGGCGTGTGAGTGAACCAGGTCCATTATTACCCTCAGACCCATTTTGTGGGCGGTATCAATCAGCTCCCTGAGGTCATCGGGGGTGCCGAAGCGTGATGAGGGGGCAAAAAGACTTGAGACATGATAGCCGAATGAGCCGTAATAGGGATGCTCCTGGATGGCCATGAGCTGAATGGTATTATATCCAAGGCTTTTCACCCGGGGAAGCACATTTTCGGTAAACTCCCGGTATGTGCCGGTCCGTTCTTCTTCGGTGGCCATCCCGACATGTGCCTCGTAAACCAGAAGTGAGGGTGGGGGCGGAGGTGCCTTGTGTTTCATCACGTACCCGTTTTCAGGGTTCCACACCTGTGCCGAGAAGATCTTGGTCACGTCATCCTGGACTGCGCGGGTGACATAGGCCGGAATTCTTTCTCCATGGCCTCCCTTCCATCTGACAATCAACTTGTACAGGTCGCCGTGCGAAAGCATTCCTGCATCGAACTCACCCACCCAGTCCCCTTCTGCCGTACGGCTGAGGGCATACCTCCCGTCTTCCTTCCAGTCCGAAAATGTCCCGGTGAGAATGACTGAAGTTGCATTCGGGGCATGCTCCCTGAAGACCCATCCATTTGGCAAGCGGTGCAGACCGTACCAGTGATGTCCGTTGGCATAGTCGGTCAGGGTACGGCCACCGGTAAACAGTTTCTCGCGGTCACTGATGTAGGTAAGCCGCGCTTCTATGATCTCCCTGAAGGGATCAAGCCACGGATCAACCTGGTAAAATCTTTCTGCCATATTCTTTGCCCTGATGTTACAGTCAATATAAAGATAGGATTTTATTATTTTTGATGTCACAATCCGGTCATGAAAGTCTATCAAGGTTATACAGGCATCTCATTCAACCATCCGGTTATTACAATGGGTGTCTTTGACGGCGTTCACCTTGGGCACAGGATGCTTCTGCGGCGTGTGACCGGGGAGGCCGCAAAAGATGGTGCTGATGCAGTGGCAGTCACCTTTGATCCCCATCCCCGCATAGTCCTTTCCGGCGATACCGGTCATCTGAGCTTCCTGACTGACCTTGAAGAACGGACGGAGCTCTTACGGGAGACAGGCATAGGCCATCTTGTGGTCATCCCCTTTACGGCTGAGCTCAGCAGGATGACCGCCCCGGAATTTGTCAGTTCCATTCTTTGCCGTCATCTCGGGGTCCGCCACCTGATCACCGGGTATAACCACCATTTCGGAAGGCGCCATGAAGGTGACAGCAACACAATCATCGAGTGCGCGGAAAGGATGGATTTCAGGGTGACGCGCGAGGAGGCATACATGGTTGAAGGGGAGGCTGTGAGCTCATCGCTCATCAGGAAGGCGCTCGGGGAGGGGAACATTGAAAAGGCCGCATCAATGCTTGGTTATGATTATTTCATCAGGGGCCGGGTGGTTTCCGGAAGAAAGATCGGCCGCAACATGGGTTTCCCCACTGCCAACATTGCTCCTCTGTTTGCACACAAACTCATTCCCCGCACAGGGGTCTATGCCGTGGAGGCAACCGTTGAGGGTGACCCGGACAGGCACATGGCCATGCTTAATATCGGGCACCGGCCTACCATCACTGACAGTGACGGGGTACGCACCATCGAGGTTCACCTTATTGACTTTGAGGGTGATCTGTACGGAAAGGTGGTAACCGTAACATTCCGTCACCGGTTGCGTGATGAGATGAAGTTCGAAAGTGTGGATGCACTCTCAGCCCGGCTGACCCTAGACCGTGAGATGACTATCGCACTGCTGGGCCGCTGAACAATTATCCCTTTTTTTAGTTATCTTTGCACACCTAAAAATTCACTAACATGTCATTCATCATCAACGATCTTCAGTACAGGGTAAAGGATATATCACTTGCCGGATTCGGCCGTAAAGAGATAGAGATTGCTGAGAAGGAGATGCCGGGGTTGCTCTCAGTCAGGCATAAGTATTCAGACTCCAAACCTCTCAGGGGTGCAAGGATAACCGGCTCGCTCCATATGACCATTCAGACCGCCGTCCTCATTGAGACTCTCAGGGAGCTTGGCGCTGATGTCAGATGGGCAAGCTGTAACATCTTCTCCACGCAGGATCACGCCGCTGCTGCCATTGCCGCTGCCGGCATCCCGGTATTTGCATGGAAAGGTGAGACGCTCGAGGAGTACTGGTGGTGTACCGCACAGGCCCTGACCTTCCCCGGCGGGAAAGGCCCGAACCTGATTGTTGATGACGGAGGCGACGCATCACTGCTCGTCCATCTGGGATACAAGGCCGAAAAGGACCACTCAGTTCTTGAAGCAAAACCGGCAAGCCGGGAAGAGGCAATAGTGCTTGACACACTGAGGAGGATACTGGAGGAGGACCCGCAGAAGTGGCACAGGACAGTCAGTGAGATGAAGGGCATATCCGAAGAGACAACCACAGGTGTGCATCGTCTTTACCAGATGCTGGAGGCAGGTGAACTGCTGGTGCCTGCAATCAATGTCAATGATTCGGTCACCAAGAGTAAATTCGACAATCTCTATGGCTGCCGTGAGTCACTTGCTGACGGTATCAAGAGGGCAACGGATGTCATGATAGCAGGCAAGGTTGTTGTCGTTTGCGGATACGGTGACGTCGGCAAGGGTTCTGCAAGGTCAATGAGGTCGTATGGCGCCAGGGTCATTGTGACCGAGATTGATCCTATCTGTGCACTCCAGGCTGCAATGGAAGGCTTCGAGGTAAGGACGGTAGAGGAGAGCCTCGCCGAAGGAAACATATTCGTCACTGCAACAGGCAACCGTGACATCATCACCATTGAACACATGGAGAAGATGAAGGACCAGGCCATCGTCTGCAACATAGGGCACTTTGACAACGAAATACAGGTTGATGCGCTGAATGCATACAAAGGCATCAGTAAGATCAATATCAAGCCGCAGGTTGACAAGTATGTGTTCCCTGACGGCCATGCCATTTTCCTTCTTGCCGAGGGCAGGCTTGTAAACCTTGGCTGTGCCACGGGTCATCCATCATTCGTGATGAGCAACTCATTCAGCAACCAGACGCTGGCGCAGCTTGAGCTTTGGACCAAGGACCACGCAATCGGTGTTTACAGGCTTCCCAAGCAACTCGATGAGGAGGTGGCACGCCTGCATCTTGCACAGCTCGGCGTAAGCCTTACCAGGATGACCAAAGCCCAGTCTGATTATATAGGCGTCCCTGAGGAGGGTCCGTACAAGCCTGACCATTACAGGTACTAGAACAGCCTATCTCCTGTTCCAGACCCTCACACTGTAGCCGGTGAAGGAGGTGCGGTAATTCTTGAGATAATACTGACCGGGCCCGTTCAGGGGCAGACCTGATGATCCAATGGCGTAGTCTGTAGAACATCTCGGACAACTGATGAATATCCCGTCCACATCAACCGCAACACTTACGTCATCAGTGACAAAACAATGAGGACATGTGCGGTCATATGCGTAAAAGAGACCTTCGCTGGCATTGTAGATGATGATGCCGTTACCATCGTAACCGGCAGTTCCCTGCCCTAAGTACCTGTGCGCAGAGGAGATCAGGACGCTGGTGCCTGGAGCATAGAAGAGATCATAAAACTCCGGATCGGAAGCGGTGATTGTGAAGTCAACCGTGATGTCAGGGATCACATCGTTCTTATCCCTGTCACAGGAGATTATAGGCAGTGTGAACAGAGAAATGAGCAAAAAAATCCTTAAATTTGAAACTGACATGGGCTTGCTTCCGTTTCTGTAAATGTAGTTATTTCCAGTCTGACGCGGCTAACTGAAAAACGAAATGAAGAGAGGGTTAGTATTATTAAGGTTTGTATCAGCGGTAATCGTTCTGCTTTTTGTGGTGCAGGTAACCGAGTGCAATGCCCAGAAGAATGCCACTAAACGGTTTGAGAGGGAGACCTTCGGCAAATCGCGTCGCAGCAAGCCTGTGAAGGAGAGCGGTGAGAGCAAGGCAGCTGCAAAAGCGATGAAGGAACAGGCCAGGAAGGAAGCAAGGCGGGAAAAGGAAGATGAAAAAGCCCTTAAACAGCTGAGAGACAGGCATTACCAAATCCAGAGCGAGGAGACGAAGATGCGGATGGAGAACAACAGCAGGAACACTGCTGACAAATACAAGGTTAAAAGGCAGAAACAGCGCAGGGAGCAGACGGAGCCGGAGCTGAAGAAACCACAACAGCCGGCGCCTGACCGGGCCGGACCAAAGCCGAAGACCAAGGATCCTTCTAAACAGCCTGAAATGAAACAGCAGAAGCAGAAGGCGAAGTCGAAGATCAATGACCCTTCGAAACAACCGGTGCTGAAGCAGCAAAAGAAGAAGGCAAAGACGGTAAATCCAAAGAAACAGCCGAAGATCAAGCAACACAAGGTAAAAAAATACTGAAGCAGATGGAAGATGTTGGCAGCCTGATTTTTTATATAGTGCTGGGGCTTATTGCCCTGGCAGGATCATTCCAGGGTAAGGGCAAGAAGAAGCAGGGCACACCGAAACCGGCGCAGCGCAAACCGGGTACAGTTACCACAAAGCCCCCGGTGAGAACCACGGCACAAACCACCAGACCGGCACCTTCAACAATGAGGCAGGAGAGACCGGCACCTTCCACCGTCAGGCAGGAGAGATCCGTCCCCAAACCTTCACCATGGACCATTCCGGCCGGACAAACCCTGGAGGGAAGATACGATGAACCGATGGCCCGTGATTTCAGCCGCGAGGGAAACATCAGGGATGACCTTGCGGGCGCTTTCAACAGCGAGGGATCGATCGCATCCGGAATGGGCGAAGCCTTCGCCCGTGAGGGCTCAATAGCAGATTCAATGGCTGCCGCTTTCGCTTCAGAAGGTGTGTCTGCACTGGGCGAGTCAGCTATCGATGAATTCATTCATACCGAGATATCAGACAGTGAGATAGGTGACGCTCCGGGCTATGATTATGAAGCCCTGCCCGGCGCTGATATTCATAAGGAAGGATTTGACCTGAAAAAGGCTGTGATCTATTCAGCAGTTCTTGACAGAAAAGAGTACTCACGTTGATTTCCTGATAATTACTGAACGGAAGGGATTTGTTTTTTAATTAAAAATTCTTTATATTTGTTCTTTGAAGAGTTCCGGTAATGCCGGGATTCTTCTTATTTTTTAACCTATTTACGAGAAATTATGTCGGAATTTGTTTATGTAACGGAAGAAGGGCTCCAGAAAATGAAAGAAGAGCTTGACCTGCTCCGTAATGAAAGGCCGGCTATTGCCAGAATGATTGCCGATGCGCGCGATAAGGGCGACCTTACAGAGAACGCAGAATATTCTGCTGCCAAGGAGGCACAGGGTATGCTTGAGATGAAGATTGCCAGGCTCGAAGACATGGTAGCCAGGTCACGTATTATTGACGGCTCCAGGATAAACACCAAAACGGTGCAGATCCTCAATAAGGTCAGGATCCTCAATAAGGCAAACGGTTCACTGATGGAATATCAGCTTGTGCCTGAAGGCGAAGCCAACCTCAAGGAGGGGAAAATCGCTGCCACATCACCCATCGCTCAGGGATTGATGGGCAGAAAAGTGGGTGACGTGGTACAGGTTAAGGTACCGGCAGGCACCATCCCGTTTGAGATTATTGAAATATCAATCTGAAAACAAGATATTATGGCATCAATCTTTACACGCATCATCAACGGCGAGATACCCTGTTACAGGGTGGCAGAGAATGACCGCTATATTGCATTCCTTGACGTGAGGCCGCTTAAGACCGGCCACACACTGGTGGTTCCTAAAACGGAAGTGGATTATATCTTTGATATGGATGATGAGGCACTCTCCGGAATGATGATCTTTGCCGGGAAAGTCGCCCGAGCAATGAAGGAGGTGATAGAATGCAAAAGGATTGGTGTGGCAGTGATCGGACTCGAAGTACCCCATGCCCATATTCACCTTATTCCCATCTCCCGTGAGGGCGATATGCTCTTTACAAACCCCAGGGTTTCCCTGTCACCGGAAGAAAACGAGCGACTGGCAAAAGAGATTGGTGCCCGTGTAAAGCGCTGATCTCAGCGAAGACAACAATAAAATTGGCACCAGAAAGGTCCGGTTAAAAAAAAAGCCCCTGTCACTGACCGGGGCTTTTTTATAATCTGCAGTTTAGTTATTTCTTACCTGCGCAGCATGGAGCGGTAGCCGTGGTGCCTTCTTTTGCCGGAACCACTTCACCCTTTTTGTCGCCGCATTCTGCAGCTGACGGGCACTTTGAGCAGTCTTTGCCTTTCACAGCTTCTTTCTTGCATGCATCTGCGGTTGAACCGCAAACATCACACTTGCTGTCCTTGTTCTTATCGACAAAGGTACACTCACTCTTGGTGTGCTTCTTTTCCTTGTCGGTAGTCTGAGCATAGACCCCTGCAGCCACAAACATCATCGCGATGAGAATCAGGCTGCCAATCATCCATTTCTTCATACTTGTGTCAATTGGTTTGTTTATTAAACGGCTGCAATATAGAAAAATTTCACATACTGCTTAATAGATGTTACAAAAATCATACCTTTGGTTGTACTTCTCGCTGCGAAGTGTTTCATATTAAAGATATTGCCGACGACTTCCTGAGTCTGTTCCTCCCGCGGCCATGCCTGTCGTGCGGTGTTCCGCTGGTCAGGGGAGAAGAGGTGCTCTGTACCGGCTGCATGCTTGACATGGCACGCACTGACTTTCACCTCCGCCGTGGCAACATGCTCGAACAGGCTTTCTGGGGCAGGTGCAGTGTGGAAAGGGCAGCGGCTTATTCGGTGTATAACCGCGGAAGCCGCATAAGAAAGCTTATTCACCTGCTTAAGTACTCAGGCAGGAAGGATATCGGCATCATGCTCGGCAGGCTGTACGGCTCTGTCCTGACGGGAAGCGGATTCACTGACGGGATGGATATGATCATCCCCGTGCCGCTCGATCCGGCCAGGGAAAGGCGCCGGGGATACAACCAGAGTCTGTGCATCGCCGAGGGAATGGCTTCACACTGCCGCCTGCCGGTGAGGAGCGACATTCTTTGCCGGACAGGCAAGTCAGGCTCACAGACAAAAAGGGGGAGGTATGAGAGGTGGGAGAATGTCGAGGGACTCTTCACGGTGACCAGGCCCCTGGATATTGCCGGCCGGCATGTACTGCTGGTTGATGACGTAATCACCACCGGTTCAACAATGGAAGCCTGTGTAACCGCGCTTCAGTCTGCCGGTGGCGTCATGGTCAGTGTCGCAGCACTTGCTGCCGCCCAGAAACTTACTGTTTGACCCTGCCCACGGAAACTTACTGTTTGATCCTGTCGCTGTTCTTTTTAATGAAGTCGCCCCAGTTCCTGAATTCCCTGGCTGCAACAGGCTTATTGCTCTGGTAGAAGTGGCACAGGGCTGCACCCAGGGCATCGGTGGCGTCAAGAACCATCGACTCCCTGTGGAAGGCAAGGATGGTCCGCAGCATGGAAGCCACCTGCTCCTTGCTGGCCTGGCCCCTGCCGGTAATCGACATCTTGATCATCCTCGGTGCATACTCGAACACCGGCAGGTCACGGTACAGTGCTGCCGCAATGGCGGCACCCTGCGCCCTGCCCAGCTTGAGCATGCTCTGTACGTTCTTGCCGAAGAAGGGAGCCTCAATGGCAAACTCATCAGGATGATACCTGTCAATCAGCCCGAGTGTCTCCTCGAAGATGGTCCGTATCTTGCGGAAGTGATCCTCCTTCTTCCGGAGGTCAATGATGCCCAGGGTGATGAGTGACGGGCTCCTGCCTGATACGCTTATGAGGCCGTAACCCGTGACGGTGGTGCCGGGGTCAATACCAAGGATGATCTTCTCAGACTGGCCCGGCTTCACTTTCTGAATGCTTGCGGTGGCCCGAGGAAGAGCTCCGTGGGTAACTGGTTGCCTTCGGACCATATGCGGGGGCGCCTCACCGGCACGGCAGGGGCTGCTTTTGTCCCGTTAAGTACGCCAATGGCTGCCTTGAGAGATGCCTCTTCCGGATCACCGAAATCATGTGTTATATCATCAGCAGCCCTCACATCAGGCGGGATGCCGTCATAGAACCGTCCCTGGTCCATCGCATTCAGATATTCGAAGGTGATCGGGGCAAAGACATACTTGTAATCCGGTTCCGGCTCAGCGTCTGAGGGGAACGGATATCCCCAGATGTTCATCCCGGCCGGTTTGCCGTGGGTGGTGTCACCCACTATCTTCACATCGACATATGGCAGAAGGCTGTTGATCACAACCTCGCTCGCAGAGGCTGAACTGCGGGTGGTGATGAAAACCACGCGGTCAAGTCCCAGCGGACTCTCCGTCCGGATGAACTTGTAACTCTCATTCCACTCGGGACCGACAAGTGTGTTGTATGTCAGTTTGTATGCCACCTTGGTGGTGTCAGTCCATGCCAGCACAAGGCTGGCGAGCTGCTGGGCTATATCCATGTATCCTCCGGTATTGTACCGGAGGTCAATGATGAGGTCAGTGACGTTACTGGCCTTGAAATCGGCAAAAGCATCGTTAAGCTCCTGTTCAGACGGGTCAATGAATGTCTCGAAACACAGATAACCTGTCTTGCCGCCGGGGAGGTCGAGGACCTTTGATGCCGTCACCGAGTTGATTATGAAGCTCGACTTGACGGAGTTGTATGTCACCTCCTGGCCATCAGGATTTATGAACTTAAACGAATTGGTTGTTCCTGCGGTGCCGGGGCCCATAAGGTTGTTGTAGGCAGTGTTATTGCCCGAGATGAAGATCGGGGCGATGGCAGTGCCGTTGATCTCCTTTACTATCCACCCTCTTCTTACCCCCTTCGGCCACAGGTCAGAGCCCTCGTAAAGGCTTACCACCCTGACATTGTTCATCTCGTCAAGACCCATCCTGATTCCGTGACCTACGAAGCTGCCCTCCATTGAAGCCATGAAGCTCTCAAAGTCTGTAACGAAACTCCACCTGTCCCTCTGCCTGTATCTCAGGGCTTCCAGGAGTTCCTCAGGGCCGCTGTAGTCAGATACCTTGACGGTGGGCATGTTGGTATACCAGAGATAGACATATTTCATCAGATCATACAGGCCGTCGCGCGCCCTCTGTTCCAGTGTGGGGGTTTTGACCGGTTCCGGGTCTTTCTCGCATCCGAAAAGGAAGGGAATTACCAGAAAAGATATAATAAGTATTTTTTTCATCATCCTTGGAATTTGATGTAAAAGTAACAAAAAATGTGCCGGTTGGTTAAGCCAGCTTCGCCCTGTTCTGGTAGATGACGCTTCCTATGATGAGAAGAAGCCCCAGCGGGGTGGTATAATAAACGGGTTCGTCAATGATGAAGTGCAGCAGTATGAGTGAAATGAATGGAGCGAAATATACCAGGTTGCTTACCTTGTCAGTTGTCTCGGAGAGTTGCAGTGCTTTCAGCCACAGCCAGAAGGTGATGCCCATCTCGAAGAAGCCGCAGTAGACTGATGCTGCCACCCCTTTAATGCTCAGTGCATGCGTGAATGAGCCACCGGTGGCCATAAGGATGAGCATATATACCGATCCGAATGCGAAGCTGGTAAACAGTTTTACCGACTCATCGCGCCTGTCGCGTACGTTAAGAACGAAATAAAGTGCCCAGAGCACGCCGCTGACAAGAGCAAGCATCACGCCCAGGGTGTCTGATCTGCCCGGTTTCAGAGGAGCCCCCTGTGACGAGATGATATATACCCCCACCAGGCTTATTGCCAGTGCAAGAAAGCTGCGGGCCGGTATGCGATGACCAAGCAGCGGTATTGAAAAGAAGACAAGGATGATGGGCCATATCATGTTGATAGGCTGTGCCACCTGGCCTGGCAGACGACTGTATGCAGTCAGCAGAATGAGGTAGTAGCCGACCGGGTTTACCAGGCCCAGCAGTGCTGACCAGAGCAGTTCCCTGCCAGTGGTCTGCCTGAGAAGGCATAATTTACCCGTAACAAACATGATGGCAAAAAGGACTGCGGTTGAGACAAGGGTGGTGATACCCAGCATGGTCACTATGCTCAGTTCAGACAGTGCTATCTTGAAGGCTGTAGGGATGGTGCCCCAGAGCATCACTGAGAGGGCGGCATAAATGTATGCCTGCTGGCCTTTTTTCATTTCTTTCAGCTGATCATTCCGAACCCGGTGTAGGGCACCAGCGCGGCAGGTATGGTGATTCCTCCGGGGGTCTGGTTGTTCTCAAGGAGAGCGGCTACTATGCGTGGCAACGCCAGTGCGCTTCCGTTGAGGGTGTGGCACAGTGTTGTCTGTTTGGCCCCCTTTTCGCGGAAGCGGCACCTGAGCCTGTTGGCCTGGAAAGCCTCGAAATTCGAGGTGGAGCTTACCTCCAGCCAGCGCTGCTGTGCTGCCGACCATACCTCAAAGTCATATGTCATTGCCGATGTGAATGACATGTCACCGCCGCAGAGCCTTACAATCCGGTACGGCAACTCCAGCTTCACCAGGAGGCCCTCCACATGGCTTACCATCTCCTCAAGCGATTCATATGATTTGTCGGGATGGGCAATCTGCACTATCTCAACCTTGTCAAACTGGTGCAGCCTGTTCAGGCCCCTTACATGAGCGCCCCACGAGCCTGCCTCGCGGCGGAAGCACGGAGTGTATCCCATGTTCTTCACCGGCATAACAGCTGCATCAAGGATCACGTCGCGGTATATGTTTGTTATTGGCACCTCGGCTGTGGGGATCATGTAAAGGTTGTCAATGCCCACATGGTACATCTGTCCCTCCTTGTCGGGCAGCTGGCCTGTGCCGAAGCCCGAGTCCTCATTGACCACTATCGGCGGTTCTATCTCACGGTATCCTGCCTTTTCTCCCTCGTCGAGGAAGAAGTTTATCAGTGATCTCTGGAGTTTTGCTCCCTTTCCTTTGTATACGGGAAACCCGGCACCGGTGATCTTGATCCCCAGGTCAAAGTCTATGATGTCATATTTCTTTATCAGGTCCCAGTGGGGCACTGCGCCTTCGTACAGATGAGGAATGGCGCCACCGCTGCGTACCACTACGTTATCTTCGGCGCTTTTTCCCGGGGCTACCAGGGCGTGGGGCAGGTTGGGCAGCCTGACCAGTTCGGTTTGCATCTCGCCTGATACCACTTCCAGGGTGTCTGCCAGCTGCTTCTGCTTGCCCTTCATGGCGCCGATGCCCTGACGGGCAGCGTCAGCCTCATCCCTCCGCCCTTCCTTCATCATGGCACCAATCTCACGTGACAGGGTGTTAAGCTCAGCCTGGATGGAATCACTCTCAGCCTGCAGCTCGCGCCGGCGGCGGTCAAGATCAAGCACATGCTGTACTATCTCTGTGGCATCAAAGTTCTTGACTTTGAGCCGTTCAATGACGAACGACGATTGTTCACGAATCAGGTTGATGGTTAACATAACGGAAGGATTTTTGATGATAAGCGGGGTAAAATTAAAACAAAAACTCCTGAAAATATGCGCCTCAGCGTATTTTTCAGGAGTTCCTGTAAGTTATCAGTATCCTATTCAGCCACGGGTTTAACCGAGACGTAAGATTTGTTGTCGCGCTTCTTTTTGAACTCAACGGTTCCGTCGACGAGGGCAAAGAGGGTATGATCCTTGCCGAGCCCGACGTTTTCACCGGGATTATGGGTGGTGCCACGCTGGCGAACGATTATGCTGCCTGCCTTTACTGTCTGTCCTCCGAAGAGCTTGACACCAAGCCTTTTGCTTTCTGAATCGCGGCCGTTACGTGAACTGCCTACACCTTTCTTGTGTGCCATATCGTTTTCTTTTTACTGTTTATCGGTTATTCCTTCGCCGGTTTCTTTGTGCTTTTTGCCGGAGCCTTCTTTACGGTTTCCTTCTTCTCGGCCGTTTCCTTAACGGCAGCGGCTTTTTTTGCCGGAGCCTTCTTCACCTCTGCCTTCACCTCTTCTGTTGCGGGCGCTTCGGCTGCTTTCTTTTCTGCCTTCGGTGCGGCTTTCTTCCTGGGCTCACCGGCCGGGCCGATGCTCAGTATCTCCACCTGTGTGAAATCCTGACGGTGACCGGTCCTCTTCTGATAACCCTTCCTTCTCTTCTTCTTGAAGATGATGACTTTGTCTCCTCTTGCATGGCCGAGAACCTTACCCTCAATAACAGTATTGGGAACAAGGGGTTCACCCACGATGACTGCACCGTCATTGTCTGTAAGAAGAACTTTTTCAAACTCTACACTGTCGCCTTCAGCTGCATCAAGACGGTGAACATATATCTTCTGTCCCTCTTCTACCTTGAACTGCTGACCGGCAATTTCAACGATTGCGTACATTTTCAATCTCTCTTATATTACTCCGTGAGGCGGACATGCTCCTCTGTGCATGACACTTCTGCAGGCCCCGCCGGATCTTAGTTTTTCGGACTGCAAAGATATAAAAATTAACTTATCTGCAAACCGGTGACATTAATTTATCACCAATATGATGTGGATAAAAAATCGGGAAGGGGAGGAGATAAAGATTCATATTATTTATATTTGTCATATCGGCCTGTCAGGCAGAAAATCTGGTAAACTATGCAGAATAAGCTCATTCGTCTGAAGGTTATAGGCATTTCATACAGCCAGACGCAGTCAGGCGCCTATGCCCTTATACTGGCGGAGGAAAACGGGGAACGGCGGATACCTATAATTATCGGGGGGTTTGAGGCTCAGGCCATAGTCATCAAACTTGAAAACCTGGAGCCCCCAAGACCGCTGACACATGACCTCTTCCGCAGCTTTGCCGAAGCATGCGGCGTCACGGTGGAACAGGTGCTCATCAACCGGCTCCGCGAAGGGATATTCTATTCTGAGATCGTATGCACTGACGGTGAAAGGCGCTTTCACATTGACTCACGCACCTCTGACGCTGTGGCACTGGCACTGAGGTTTGAATGCCCGATATTCATTGAACCTCAGATTCTGAATGAGGCCGGCATTGTCATGAGTGCCACCACCGAGGAAGAACAGAAGAAACAGGCGGAAACGCCGAAGGAGAAAAAACAGCCCGTGAGCAGCGAATACAGCGAATTCTCAGTGGATGAGCTTAAGGATATGCTCTCCGATGCAATCGGCCGGGAGGATTATGAGCAGGCAGCAGCCATCCGCGACGAGATGGCAAGAAGGAAAGGACAAGGATAATTAATCAGGGAGAAATGAAGATTTTAAGGATTTTGATTGCAGCAGGGCTGCTGATACCGGTGCCCCTGCTGTCAAAGGAGTACAAGGTTAAATCACCCGACGGGAAGATCACACTCTCGGCGGAGACCACCACGGGGATTAACCTCACCGTCAGTTATGAAAATAAAGAGATAATCACCGGGCTGTCGCCCGAACTGCAACTGGAAGGGGTGACCATTCCCGGACAACGCCCGGCCATAGCAAAGGCTGTCACCTCATCAGTGAACAATATTCTGGTTCCTGTGGTGCCCCATAAAAACAGCCGGGTGCCTGACATCTTCAACGCACTTGAACTTCGCTTCAGGGGCGGATCATCAATCGAGTTACGCGTTTATGATGACGGTGTGGCATACAGGTTCAAATCGGCAATGAAGGGAACCGTCAAAGTAAGGGATGAACGGTTCGCCTTTTCGCTTCCCGGCGGAGCCGGAGCCTTTTGGCCGCTGGAAAAGGGCTTCATGTCACATAATGAATGCACCTTCTTCCCCGCATCCATGGATACCATCGGCCCGAAACACCTGGCCAGCCTGCCGGCGCTCTTTACCTCCGGCCCGATAAACATCCTCCTCAGCGAGGCTGACATACATGACTACCCGGGCCTGTGGATAAACGGAGACGGCCGCGGGGGCGTGAAGGGGGTGCTTCCCGCATACCCTGCTGCAGTGAAAGCGCACAATGACCGCAACGTTTATGTGACCGGGCGCGAAGACTACCTTGCAGTGACATCGGGCACACGCACTTACCCGTGGCGCCTGTTCATCATCACCCCTGATGACGCCGGCCTGGTTGAGAGCGAGATGGTCTACAGGCTGGGAGCTCCCCCGGCATCGGGAGCTGACTTCAGCTGGGTCAAACCCGGAAAGGTGGCATGGGACTGGTACAACGCAAACAATATTTACGGGGTTGATTTCAGGGCCGGACTCAACAATGATACATACAGGTACTATATAGATTTTGCATCGGAGAACGGTATTGAATACGTCATCCTCGACGAGGGATGGTACAAACTGGGAGATGTTCTGGAGCAGGCCCCGGGATTTAACGTTGGTGAGCTGTGCGAATATGCCGCATCTAAAAACGTCGGAATCATTCTGTGGGTTGTATGGAAAACCTTTCATGACAGGATTGATGAAGCCCTGGCACAATTTGAGAAGTGGGGAGTGAAGGGGATCAAGGTCGATTTCATGCAGCGCGACGACCAGTGGATGGTCAACTATTATTATGAGGTGGCTGAGAAAGCTGCCCGGCATAAGATGCTGGTTGATTTCCACGGGTCTTACAAGCCTGACGGGATGGAACGCACATGGCCCAATGTAATCACCCGCGAGGGAGTCAAGGGACTGGAGAACGACAAGTGGAGCGCTGATTGCAACCCGGAACATGACCTGACCCTGCCGTTTACCCGCATGGTCGCCGGCCCGATGGACTATACCCCGGGAGCTATGGTCAACATGCAGCAGCGCGACTTCAAGCCGATATACTACAGGCCGGCCAGCCAGGGCACCAGGGTGCACCAGATGGCTATGTACGTGGTCTTCGAGAGTCCCCTGCAGATGCTCGCTGACAGCCCCTCAAACTATAAGCGCAACCAGGAGTGCACCTCCTTCATTGCCGGTGTACCGGTCACCTGGGATGAAACCAGGGTGGTTGAGGCCAGGAAGGGTGACAACATTGTCATAGCACGCAGGCACGGCACTGTCTGGTACCTGGCCGCAATGAATGACTGGAAACCGTTCGCGACGGAGGTTGACCTTTCGTTCCTGCCTTCCGGCGAATACAGCATGGAGATATTTTCTGATGGAATTAACGCTGACAGGCACGGAGAAGATTACAAACATGTCACACGCAGGGCTGCTGCCGGAGAAAAGATCACTCTCACCCTGGCTCCCGGTGGAGGATGGGTGGCAAAGATCACTCCTTCAGTCAGATAAAGAGGGCGGCATTCTATGAAACAATACCTTGACCTGTTGAGCCATGTCATGGAACATGGCATTGAGAAGAGAGACCGGACAGGCACCGGCACGGTAAGCACCTTCGGCTACCAGATGCGCTTTGATCTCGCCGAACGGTTTCCGCTGATGACCACCAAGAAGCTGCACCTGAAATCAATCATCCATGAACTGTTATGGTTCCTCAGCGGAAGCACAAACGTGCGTTACCTTCAGGAAAACGGGGTCAGAATATGGAATGAGTGGGCTGACGCTGACGGTAATCTTGGCCCCATCTACGGCTATCAGTGGCGATCATGGCCTGTAACTGACGGCAGAACCATTGACCAGGTAAAGACAGTGGTCACATCACTGAAGAACAATCCCGACTCACGAAGACATATCATCTCAGCCTGGAATGTCGGGGAGATAGAAAAAATGGCCCTTCCGCCCTGCCATATTCTGTTCCAGTTCTATGTGGCCGGCGACAGACTCTCATGCCAGCTCTACCAGCGCAGCGCAGACATCTTCCTTGGCGTACCCTTTAACATAGCTTCCTATTCGCTGCTCACCATGATGATGGCGCAGGTGACCGGCTACAGGCCGGGTGAGTTTATTCACACCCTGGGCGATGCGCATATATACCTCAATCATATTGACCAGGTAAAGCTGCAGCTCACCCGTGATCCGCGCAGACTTCCGGTTATGAGCCTGAATCCTGATGTAAGGGATATCCTCGGTTTCACTTACGCTGACTTCTCCCTTTCGGAATATGATCCGCACCCCGCCATAAAAGGCGATATATCTGTATGAAATGATCACTATTATAGTAGCAACTGACCGCAACAACGGCATCGGATACAACAACAGCCTGCTGGCACACATCCCGGGTGACCTCCGGAGATTTAAGGATATTACCATGGGCCATTGCCTTATCATGGGCAAGAAGACGTGGGAATCACTCCCGAACAAACCGCTCACAGGCAGGAAGAATATAGTCCTTACCGACAATGAGCTCGACTGCTTCAACTGCGCTGAGACAGCACGGTCAATTGATGAGGCGCTGAGCCTCTGTGATCCCGGCAGGGAAATATTCATCATGGGAGGCGGATCTGTCTACAGACAGTTCCTGCCACTGGCTGACAGACTGATGGTGACTCATATCCACTGGGAGTACCAGGCTGACACCTTCTTCCCGGAGATAAGTCCGGATGAATGGTATGTTTCGGAACAGGAGGATTTCCTTTCGGAAGACCCTTCTGAGATCAGCTTTTCCTATACCACCTACCTCAGGCGCAGGTAACTTTTCTTTGGCTCATCCGTTAAACCGTGGGTGTTTTGTACTGTCAAAGCAATACAAACACCAATTGAACATTTAACAGATTCTGCTTATGAAAATCAAGACACTAATCCTGTTCACAGCCCTTACGGGGCTGATAATGACATCTTGCAGCAAATCGGACCCGATTGACACAAAATCCACTGACGCTGCTGATGACGTGGCACTGAGCGAGGCTCTCTATGATGATGCGTTTGCATCACTGGAGATAGCCACTGTATTTGCCGAGGCGGGGAAAAAATCAGCCTATGTCCTTGACAGTTGTCCGCTGATTACAATCAACTCCCCGGGCGACGAGTTCTTCCCGAGAAATATTGTTATCGACTACGGCACCGGGTGTACCGGATTGTTTGACATTGAGCGAAGCGGAAAGATCCTGATCACCCTTTCGGGCCCGAGGGGCACCACCGGGACGGAGCGGGTTCTTACATTTGACAATTATTATGTAAACGGAGCAAAGGTGGAGGGGACCTTTTCAATTGAAAACCTCGGTCCAAACAACAACCAGAATGTTGTTTTCGGGGTCAGCCTCGCTGGGGGTAAGATAACATTCCCTGACAGCAAGGTCATCACCCGTGAGTTCACCCGCCAGCGAGAGTATATTGCCGGATACGGTACATGGAATCCATGGGACGACAGGTGCCTGATAACCGGTATGTCAGCGGGAACGAACCTCGACGGAAAGACATTTGCTCTGACAATAACCAGTCCGCTTGAGTGGACTGCAGCCTGCAGGTTCCTTGTCACCGGAACCATCGGATTTGACGTGGAGGGCATAGAGCCTTTCGTGCTCGATTATGGCACTGGTGAATGTGATGCACTGGCCACCCTCTCGAGAGGAGATGAGACCAGGGAGATAACGTTGCGTTACTGGCATCCGAAATACCAGGGCAATCAATGATCTGCACTGACCCGCGCAGTTTCGCGGAACTGTGAAACGGTCAGGTTAAAAAGAAATCCCGGCGAGCCATCTGGCGGACCGGGATTCTTTTTTTTATTTTTCGCGGATTACGATGCCTTGAGCACCTTCATGTCCACCCTGTCGAGCTTATGGGCTGCATATTCGGTGGTAACTGTAAACTCCTTCACATCGCCGGATGGCAGCTCGAACATGGCGTCCATCATGATGGCTTCGCAGATGGCACGCAGGCCTCTTGCACCCAGCCTGAACTCCACGGCCTTGTCGACAATGTAGTCAAGGGCCTCGGGGGTAAAGGTGAGCTCGATACCGTCCATGGCAAACAGCTTGACATACTGTTTTGTGATAGCATTCTTAGGCTCGGTGAGAATGGCTCTCAGCGCTTTACGGTCAAGGGGAGAGAGGTGGGTCAGCACCGGCAGACGGCCGATGATCTCCGGTATGAGACCATAAGCACGCAGATCCTGGGGTGCGATGTACTTCAGCAGGTCATCCTTGTCATAATGGTCACGTGAGCGGCTGGCAGTGTATCCCACCACGGTGGTGTTGAGCCTGTGGGCTATCTTCTTCTCTATCCCCTCGAAGGCGCCTCCGCAGATGAAGAGGATATTCCTGGTATCAACCGGTATCATCTTCTGCTCGGGGTGTTTCCTGCCACCCTGCGGGGGCACGTTCACAACCGATCCTTCGAGGAGCTTGAGCAGACCCTGCTGAACACCCTCACCTGATACGTCACGGGTGATTGAGGGATTATCGCCCTTGCGGGCTATCTTGTCAAGCTCGTCAATGAACACTATTCCTTTCTCTGCGGCCTTGACATCATAGTCGGCATTCTGAAGCAGGCGGGTAAGCAGGCTCTCGATGTCCTCACCAACATAACCTGCCTCTGTCAGGACGGTGGCATCAACGATTGTGAAGGGGACATGAAGCATGCGGGCGATTGTGCGCGCCAGCAGTGTCTTGCCGGTACCGGTCTCACCAACCAGGATGATGTTCGATTTCTCAATCTCCACATCATCACTGTCAGCCTTCTGCATCAGCCTCTTGTAGTGATTGTAGACAGCCACCGAGAGGATCTTCTTTGCCCTGTCCTGCCCGATGACATACTGATCGAGAAACTTCTTTATCTCATCCGGCTTGCGGAGTTTGATGCCGTCAAGGTTAAAGCTTGATTTGCCTCCCAGCTCCTCTACCATAATATTATGAGCCTGCTCTATGCAATGATCGCATATATGGCCCTCAAGACCGGCGATGAGAAGGTTAGCCTCTTTCTTGGTACGTCCGCAGAAGGAGCATTTATCCATTAGTGGAAAAAATTAGCTTTTGTTCCTGATCAGTACCTCGTCAATCATACCGTATTCCTTCGCTTCTACAGCAGTCATCCAGTAGTCGCGGTCTGAATCCTTTTCGACCTTTTCAACAGTTTTGCCGGTATGAAACGCGATTATCTCATAGAGCTCCCGTTTGGCCTTCAGTATCTCCTTGACGGCTATCTCGATGTCTGATGCCTGTCCCTCTGCGCCACCCATCGGCTGATGGATCATAATGCGGGAGTGTTTGAGTGCCGAGCGTTTGCCCTTCGCACCGGCCGTAAGCAGTACTGCGCCCATCGAGGCGGCCATGCCGGTGCATATGGTGGCTACGTCGGCTGCGATGTACTGCATCGTGTCATAGATGCCCAGCCCTGCATGTACCGCACCGCCGGGTGTGTTGAGGTAGATCTGTATGTCCTTGCCCGGATCAGCCGAGTCAAGATAAAGCAGCTGAGCCTGTATGATATTGGCCACATAGTCGTCAATTGGCAGGCCCAGGAAGATGATACGGTCCATCATAAGACGCGAGAAGACGTCCATAGATGCCACGTTCAGCTGGCGCTCCTCAATAATCGTCGGGGAGATGTAGCTGTTGCTGGCCGAGATGAAACGGTGCATCGTCATGCTGCTGATGCCGAACCGGTCAGCGGCGTATTTTTTGAAATCCTTGATGTCTGACATGGTATGAAACTTTGATTGAATGCCAAATATACGAAATATTAGGCTTTAAAGTTTCACTTATTGCCGAAGAGCTTGTTGAATTCCTCGGGAGTGACCGTCTTCTCATCTACCTTGACGGCGTCAATCAGAAGGCCGAGCACCCTTGTGTCAAGCACTTTTTCTGCAATGCGGCGGGCCTCCTCCTCCTTCTTCAGGAAATCACTGGCAAATGATGTAATCTGCTCGTCAGAAGCGTAATGCAGGCCATACTGGGAGAACTGGGCACGGGTAAAAGCCTTTGCCTCTTCGAGGATCTCCTCATCGGTGATCTTCAGCTCATTGTCTTTTGCAACCCTGTTCTTTATCAGCTGCCAGCGGAGGTCATCACGGAAGTGATCGAAATCCTTTTCTATATCCTCTGCGGTAGTTTTTTCATTGACTCTTAGCAGCCATCTCTTGAGGAAATCCTCGGGCAGCTCGAACGGGGTTTTCCCCAGAGCCAGGTCACGGGCGTCTGTTCGTAACTTGTATTCAGTCTCACGGTTGAAGAACTCCCTGATCTCTTCGGTTACCTTTGCCTCGAACTCAGTTGCTGACTTCACGGTTCCCTCACCGTAAACCTTGTCCCACAACTCCTGGTTGTTTTCAGCCGGAACAAAGCGGGATACTTCCATTATCTGGATCGAGTAGCTCCCCTGGAGGTCTTTGACCTCATCCTTCTGTTTCTTGAGCAGGCCTGCAATCTCATAATCATTCGGGAATGCCTTACGGATTTCGAATTCCACGGTCTCTCCGGCTTTCTTTCCAAGGAAATGCTTCTTTATCTCCTCATCCTTTATCATCTCCACTGACAGGGTGGCAGCATCATTTTTCACCGATCCGTCAGATGACTCCACGATACCCTTAAGCAGGTCCTTCTCCTCTGCTGCACCGGCCGTGATGAACTGGCCGTACCTGCGGGAGTAGTTGTCAACGTAATCGGCAATCATCTTTGTGTCAGGTGCAATAAGGTAGCGGGTGAGCTTCTGCTTTTTGTTAAGATTCACCTCAAATTCGGGCGCCAGCCCAAGCTCGAAGGTGAAACTGAATTCATCCGACTTCTCCGGGTCAAATGTGTGACCGTCATTTTTCGGAATCGGGTCACCCAGGATGTCAAGCTTCTCATTTTTAATGTATTCAGAAAGACTTTCCGATACAAGGTTGTTGATCTCGTCGACGAGGACGGTGGTTCCATACATCTTCTTAATCATCTGGATAGGAACGTGTCCGGGGCGGAATCCCTTTATACTGGCTGTTCTCCGGTATTCCCTGAGTTTCTTTTCAACCTTCTCTTCATAATCGGTTTTGGCAATATCAATCCTGACCGTTGCATTCAGTGCGTCAATGTTCTCTCTGGTGACATTCATCTTGTAAAAGTTTACTATCGATTTAAAAACCGCCATAACCTGCGCCATGAGGCGAAGTGTCAGAGCGGTTCAGGTGTCTGGTGCGGATGAAGGGACTCGAACCCCCACGCCCTGAGGCACAAGATCCTAAGTCTTGCTCGGCTACCAATTACGACACATCCGCAAAAAGTGGTGCAAAATTAGTAAAAAATACGAAGTTGCAAAAGGGTCCGGATTAATTTACCTCCTGAGTTCGAAGTTCTTACCGAGGTAAACGTTTCTTACCTGTTCATCATCAGCAAGCTGCGAAGCAGTGCCCTGCTTGAGTATCTTCCCCTCGAACAGGAGGTAGGCCCTGTCAGTGATGGACAGGGTTTCGTGGACGTTATGGTCGGTTATCAGGATGCCTATGTTCTTGTCTTTCAGGTGAGAGACGATCATCTGGATGTCCTCTACTGCAATAGGGTCAACGCCGGCGAAGGGTTCGTCGAGGAGGATGAAGTTAGGTTTGAGGGCCAGGGCGCGGGCGATCTCCGTACGGCGGCGTTCACCTCCCGAAAGTTGAATACCGAGGCTCTTGCGTATGCGTGCCAGGCCGAACTCCTCAAGGAGTGACTCCTGACGCTCCTTCCTCTCCTGCCTGGTCATGTCAGAGAGCTCCATGACAGCCATAAGGTTGTCTTCGACGCTCAGTTTGCGGAAGACGGAGGCTTCCTGTGCCAGGTAGCCGATACCGAGGCGTGCCCTGCGATACATCGGAAAGTCGGTTATCTGGGTGTTGTCAAGCCAGATCTGGCCTCCGTTCGGCCGTATCAGTCCCACGATCATGTAGAACGTGGTGGTTTTGCCGGCGCCGTTGGGACCGAGAAGACCCACTATTTCTCCCTGCTCAACCTCAACGGAGACCTCGTTTACCACTGTCCGTGTCTTGTACCGTTTGACAAGATTTGTTGTATAGAGCTTCATAGTTTCACTGTAAGTTGGCTGCAGGTTCATCCGTTCCTCCCGGCTGCCTACCCTGATCGTCCGTCCTTTCAGGATCTTCCGGGTCATTCCGGCCCTTTCCGGCAGACTTCGTCCCGGCGGCTGCCTCCGCTGCCGCCTCCGCTGCCGCCTTTGCTTCTGCTGCTTTTTGCTTTTCGGCTGCCTCTGCTGCCGCTTTAGCTTCTGCTGCTTTTTGCCTTTCGGCTGCCTCCGCTGCCGCCTCCGCTGCCGCCTCCTCCGCGTCGGCGGCCTCCCTCTGCTTTATGACCCTGGCCGCTATAAAGATACTAACTTCATAAAGGAGAAGCAGCGGAATGGTCACAAGAATGAGACTGAAAACGTCAGGAGGCGTAATCACTGCTGCAACCACCAGTACCACGACGATGGCATGCCGGCGGTATTTCCTCATGAATTCAGGTGTCACCACCCCGATACGGGACAGGAAGAAGACAACGATAGGGAGCTCGAAGGTCACCCCGGCGGAGAGAGCCACAGATGTTACTGAACCGATATATGATGTGACGTTGATCTGGTTGGTGACCACGTCACTGACACGGTATGTCCCGAGAAAGTTGATTGAGAGCGGGGTTATGATGAAGTAACCGAAGAGAACACCGGTGAGGAACAGAAGGGAAGCCATGGTAACGGCCCCGCGGGCATATTTCCGCTCTTTCTCATATAGGGCCGGCCGGAAGAACGACCAGAACTCCCAGAAGACATAAGGGAATGCCAGTATCAATCCGGCCACCAATGATATATTTATATGTGTGGTGAACTGACCTGACATCTTGATGCTGATCAGCTCGACGGGATCCTGGTTGATGCAGAGTACCGGGACGTGCACCAGGTCGGCCAGCCGGCAGAGAAGCCTGTTTGTAATAAAATCCGGATTGTTCGGGGCAAGAATGATATGATCAAAGATTATATTCTTGAACACAAATGCCACAATTGCCCCGGCCACAACAGCCACCAGTGCCCTTATGATGTGCCATCTCAGCTCCTCAAGGTGCTGGAGGAAGGTCATCTCCCCATCCGTGTTCCTGTTCTTTGGTTTGCTTTTGCCGGCCATAATCGGCGCCATCGTTGAAGCGTGTAAAGATAGATAAAACTTAGGTTTCAAAGCAATACCCCCTGCTTCCTGCTCCGTAACTTACCGTCGGCACGATATTTATTCCCCAGCTGACAAAAACTTTTGATATATATTTTTATTTAAGTTAAATTTGAGTTAAGGGTAACATGATGGATAAACTTTACGTAACTTGTTATATAATTATTTATCGTCTAACAGCAGGGGGAGAGGAATTATCATATGCATACTGATGCTTCCATACACGACTATCTGAAGAGATATTTCGGGTTTGACATGTTCAAGGGCAACCAGGAACATATTATTAAAAGCGTTCTTGAAGGCAATGACACTTTTGTGCTGATGCCCACCGGCGGTGGCAAGTCACTCTGCTACCAGCTGCCTGCAGTGATGATGGATGGCACAGCTGTGGTAATCTCGCCGCTGATCGCTCTGATGAAGAACCAGGTTGACGCCATGCGTAACTTCAACACCACCGATGATGTGGCGCATTTCCTTAATTCATCGCTTACCAAGACAGCTATCACCAAAGTAAAACAGGATGTACTGCAGGGCAATACAAAACTTCTCTATGTGGCGCCGGAGTCACTTACCAAGGAGGAAAACATAGAATTCCTCAGAAGCGTGAAAGTCTCCTTCTATGCCGTTGACGAGGCCCATTGCATCTCGGAATGGGGACACGACTTCAGGCCTGAGTACCGCCGGATCAGACCTATTATTGATACTATTGCACGCGCACCCATTATTGCTCTTACTGCCACCGCAACCCCGAAGGTTCAGCATGACATACTCAAGAACCTGGGCATTGCCGATGCAATGGTATTCAAGTCGTCTTTCAACAGACCCAACCTCTATTATGAGGTGAAGGCAAAACAGGACGCCACCCGCGAGATCATCAAATACATAAAGAATAATCCCGGCAAATCAGGCATCATATACTGCCTCAGTCGCAAGAAAGTGGAGGAACTGGCCGAGACTCTGAAGGTCAATGACATCAAGGCCCTTGCATACCATGCAGGCATGGACTCGCCGACGCGAACCTCGAACCAGGACAAGTTCCTGATGGAGGAAGTGGATGTAATTGTTGCCACCATTGCCTTTGGAATGGGGATAGACAAACCCGACGTCAGGTACGTCATTCACTTTGACATGCCCAAGAGCCTCGAGGGATATTACCAGGAGACAGGGCGCGCCGGACGCGACGGCGGCGAGGGACGATGCATAGCCTACTACAGCTATGATGATATCGTAAAGCTGGAGAAGTTTATGCAGGGCAAGCCGATTGCGGAACAGGAGATAGGCAAGCAACTCCTCCTTGAGACGGTTTCCTATGCTGAGTCATCAACCTGCAGACGCCGTATCCTGCTTCATTATTTCGGCGAGGAATACAAACAGGAGAACTGTGAGGCCTGTGACAACTGCCTGCACCCCAAAACCCAGTTTGAGGGACAGGACTATGTCGTCAGCATGCTTGAGACGGTTCTGGCAGTGAAGGAAAAACACAAGGCAGACCATATTGCCAAGATCCTGGCCGGGACCATGAACTCTGCCATAAAGTCGTACAAGCACCATAAGCTTGAGACATTCGGTATAGACGAGGAGAAGGACGAGCGTTTCTGGAACATGGTGATCCGGCAGGCTCTCATCAACAAGCTGCTGAACAAAGATATAGAGAACTACGGACTGCTTGGCCTGACGCCAAAGGGGCATGAATTCCTTGAAAAGCCCCAAAGCTTCATGCTCAATGAGGATCATGACTATACGGATTCTGAGGACGAGGAGGCATCCTTTGGTGCGCGTACTGCAGCTGCCGATGAGGAGTTGCTGAGTATTCTGAAGGATCTCAGAAAGAAGATTTCGAAGCAGGCCGGCCAGCCTCCTTACAACATCTTCCAGGATCCGTCACTTGAGGAGATGGCCATCCAGTACCCGGTTACCCTCGAGGAACTGCAGAACATCACGGGCATCGGCGCCGGCAAGGCGCAGCGGTACGGCAAGGAAGTTGTGGAGGTGATAAAAAACTATGTGGCTGACAAGGAGATCATCAGGCCGCAGGATATGGTTGTAAAGTCGGTGGTCAACAAGTCGGGTCTCAAGGTTTACATTATTCAGAGCATTGACCGCAAGATGCCGTTCGAGGATATTGCCGACGCCAAGGGCATTGAATATGATGAGCTGCTGTCAGAGATAGAGGCAATTGTGGGCAGCGGTACGAAGCTGAGCATTGATTATTATGTGGATACTGTCATTGACGAGGACCGTCAGCAGGATATCTACTCATATTTCATGGAGGAGGCTGAGAGTGGCTCCCTGGAGGAGGCTATCAGCGAGCTTGCCGGCGAGTTTGAGGAGGAGGAGATCCGCCTGGTGCGGATCAAGGTGCTGGCGGAAGGAAACTAGCAGGATTTGCGATTTGCGATTGGCGACCAGCAGGCGATTTGGTATTGTGGTCTGAGGCGGGGCAGTTCATCGTCCCCTGAATTGCCCTGCTGAGGGGCTTTGGCTCATCACCGCTACAATCATAAAATAAAACGGATAAATGATCTCTGATGCAAGGAATTGCAGGGTTCTGACGCGATTTCCACGCTTGCGTATTTCCGCTGCAATCAGCAGGTAATCGGGCACGGCTTTGATGCCGTACATTACAGCTGCCGGCAGCAGGTATTCCACAGACAGGCATGCAGCAACCGCGGCGGCGGCGACGGCGGCGTTGCACGCCGCCGTGGCTGCGGCGAGGGTGAGGGTGGCGGGGTCACGGTACCGGCCGGCCTTGGATGCCCAGCGGGCGCGCTGACGCACCAGAGCCGCAGCCGTGACCGCTCCGGCGGTCTCCGCCGCCGCCGCATTGCTGCTTTCATGCCTGACAGTACCGCCGTCACGCATCACGGCATGAAGCAGGAACATGTCATCACCTGACGCCAGGTCAGGATGCAGACTGTCTGCATGCCGGAGGTAAACATCCCTGCGAAATGACATGTTGGCAGCATTGCACATTACCGGGTGCCCCGCCACCGCAGTTGCCTCAGTGATGGCCTGCAGCGCAGCAAACTCATAAGCCCCGAATTTGTGCCAGAAACCGGCAGCCGGCCTCTGTGTAACCGGGGCGAGAACAACATCCGGTCCGCCGCTGATATACCATGAGGCATGCCGTCGCACCCATTCCGGCCCGACGACACAATCGGCGTCAGTAGTCAGGATAACCTCACCCGATGATTTATCAATTCCGTATCTCACCGCCCTTTTCTTGCCTGAGAAAGGGTTGTAAATGAGCCTCATGCGATGAGCGGATTTATCCTTATCGGCCGTGATAAATTCACTTGCGGCTATCGGCGTCCGGTCAGTTGAATTGTCATTGACAATTATTATCTCAAGAAGGCCATCCGGATAATCCTGCTTCACCAGGCTCCCGAGGAGGGTTTCTATATGCCTCTCCTCATTGCGCGCTGCAACAACAATACTTACCCCGGGGAGGCCGGTACTGCGGGCGGCCGCACCCTCACCTGCTTCTGGCAAACCGGCATCTCCCGCGCTTGCACCATCACTGCGCCGGACAAGGATTACCCACAGGACCATAAGTCCTGAGGAGTAGATTATTACAGGTATTAAAAGCCACCACATGAGGGATTCCGGTTACACCATCCACTCGAAGGTCCGGTAGTGGTTTCCGTTCATTCCCATCGCCTCGTAGGTCTTCTGTGCGCGCACATTTTCCGACTCCACGTAGAGACGCAGGCCGGCAATCCCGCACTCCATGCCCTCCTTCTTTACATGATCATACATCATTCTGAAGATCCCTTTGCGTCGGTATTCAGGAATAACATAGACCGACTGGAACCACCAGATACTGGCATTGCGCCAGTCGCTCCACTCATAGGTGATCATCAGCGATGCTACCACAAGGCCCTGATTTTCTGCTACATAATACTGACCTTTAGAGTAGTCATTAAATACGGCCATAACGCCCCTGGTCAGAACATCATTTTGCAATTCCATTCCCTCGGTTTCCATCGCCATCGCCTGTTGGAATGAGATTATTGAAGGTGCATCATCGGGATTCGCCCTGCGGATTCTTATCATACTTTAATTATCTAATCTGATCTACATTTCTTTATACCCAACGGCCAAATCGCAAAATCGCCAATCGCCAATCGCCAATCGCAAAATCGCAAATCGCAAATCGCAAATCGCAAATCCTCATCAGTACTCATCCCATGCCTTGATCTCCATCTCGCTCTCGGGAACGCTGCAGAAGGCATTGATGAAGGCCGAGGCCAGACGCGCGTTGGTGATCAGCGGGATATTGTAATCAACCGCGCTGCGCCGTATCTGGTAATCATTGCTCAGCTCCGTAGCCGACAGGTCCTTCGGTATGTTGATCACCAGGTCAACCACACGCAGTTTTATCAGCTCCACTGTATTTGGCGATGCCGCCTCGTCCGGCCAGTGCGCCACCTTCGCGGCAATGCCGGCATTGGAAAGGAACTGCTGGGTGCCCCGCGTGGCAAAGATCTTATAACCCCGCTTTTCCAGTAACCTTACAGCCTCCAGCAGATCGGCCTTCGATTTGGCAGGCCCTGATGAGATCAGCACTGCCTTTACCGGCATCCTGTAACCTACCGAATACATCGCCTTTAGCAGCGCCTCATGGAAGCTGTCGCCAATGCAACCCACCTCACCGGTGGAAGCCATGTCCACTCCCAGCACCGGGTCAGCCTTGGCCAGTCGCGAGAAACTGAACTGCGATGCCTTAACCCCCACATAATCAAGGTCAAAAACCGACTTGTGCGGTTTCTCCCACTGAACCCCCAGCATTACCCTTGTGGCTAACTCTATCAAATTGGTCTTCAGTACCTTTGAGACAAATGGCATGCTGCGGCTGGCTCGCAGGTTGCATTCAATGACTTTGATGTCATTCTCACGTGCCAGGAACTGAATGTTAAATGGCCCCGAAATATTAAGCTCCCGGGCTATTTCGCGGGTGATACGCTTGATGCGCCTTACCGTCTCGAAATAAATTTTCTGCGGAGGGAAAACAATGGTGGCATCGCCCGAATGTACCCCGGCGTACTCAACATGCTCACTGATGGCATATGCCACAATATCACCGCCCGATGCCACGGCATCAATCTCTATCTCCTTCGCATACTCTATGAATTCAGACACCACCACCGGGTGCTCCTTGGAAACGCTGGCCGCAAGTTCCAGGAAATGGACCAGCTCGGTGCTGTTCGAAACCACGTTCATCGCGGCACCCGAGAGCACATATGAAGGCCGTATGAGCACCGGGAATCCTATATCTTCAATGAACTTGTTGATTTCTTCGAAACTCCGGAGCTCCTTCCAGCGTGGCTGGTCAATATCAAGTGCGTCACACATCGAGGAGAACTTATGGCGGTCCTCCGCACGGTCAATCGACTCCGGCGGCGTGCCCAGTATCGGAACGCCCTGCCGGTGCAGCCTCATCGCCAGGTTATTGGGTATTTGTCCGCCCATGGCGAGAATAACTCCGCGTGGCGTCTCCAGGTCAATGATATCCATAACCCTTTCAAACGACAATTCGTCGAAATAGAGCCTGTCGCACATGTCATAGTCGGTGCTGACAGTCTCCGGGTTGTAGTTGATCATCACCCCGCGCAGACCCTCTTTCCTGATGGTGTTGATGGCGTTGACCGAGCACCAGTCAAACTCAACGCTCGAGCCAATCCTGTAAGCGCCTGACCCAAGCACTATCACGGAGCGCTTGTCATTTTCATACCATATGTCATGCTCCATCCCGCTGTAAGTGAGATAGAGATAATTGGTCATGGCGGGATACTCAGCCGCCAGTGTATCAATCTGTTTGACATAGGGTACAATTCCACGGCTTCTCCTGTGTCGCCTGACGCTGAGCATGGCTTCATTGATGGCCCTGTTTTCTGACTTCAGCACATGCCGTGCGATCTGGAAATCACTGAACCCGTTTATCTTGGCGTGAAGCAGCTCCCTGTCGGGCAGACTCTCCATGGAGTCATATTTCTCAAGCTCTTTCTTGATATGGCTGATATTCTGAAGCTTGTAAAGGAACCAGCGGTCAATTCTGGTGAGTTCCCAGATGCGGTCAACATCAAAACCCTTCTCCAGAGCCTCGGCAATAGAGAAGATGCGCATGTCTGTGGGTTGTGAAAGCTCCTTTTCGATGTCATTAAAGCTCAGGTTTCGGTTGCTGACGAAACCATGCATCCCCAGTCCGATCATGCGGAGGCCCTTTTGTATTGCCTCCTCGAAGGTGCGCCCGATGGCCATGATCTCACCAACGCTCTTCATGCTGCTTCCTATCTCATGGGCCACCCCCTGGAACTTGTTAAGGTCCCACCGCGGGATCTTGCAGACGATATAATCGAGCGCCGGCTCGAAGCATGCAGTTGTGGATCTGGTGACTGAATTCTTCAGCTGGTGCAGGCCGTAGCCCAGGGCCAGTTTGGCAGCCACAAATGCCAGCGGATAGCCAGTTGCCTTTGACGCCAGCGCGCTGGAGCGCGAAAGCCGGGCGTTGACCTCGATGACACGGTAGTCCTCCGAGCCGGGATCGAGGGCGTATTGCACATTGCACTCGCCGATAATACCGATATGGCGGATAATCTTTATCGACAGCTCCCTGAGCTTGTGGTACTCACTGTTGGTAAGCGTCTGCGAAGGAGCCACCACGATACTCTCACCGGTATGTATCCCGAGGGGATCGAAGTTCTCCATGTTGCACACCGTGATGCAGTTGTCGAACCGGTCGCGCACCACCTCATATTCCACCTCTTTCCAGCCTTTGAGCGATTCCTCCACCAGAATCTGGTCAGAGTAGGAGAAGGCGCGGGCGGCCATCGTCCTGAGCTCATCGGTATTTGAGCAGAATCCGCTTCCCTGCCCGCCGAGGGTATATGCAGCGCGGATGATGATAGGGAATCCCAGTTGTCCGGCCGCGGAGAGCGCATCCTCCACGCTGGTGACGGCCACGCTGCGGGGAGTCTTTACACTTATCTCGTCAAGTTTCTTTACGAAGAGTTCCCGGTCCTCGGTGTTCATTATAGCTTCCACCGGTGTTCCCAGCACTCTCACTGCGAACTTCTCAAATACCCCGGTGCGGAAGAGAGCCGTGCCGCAGTTGAGTGCCGTCTGCCCTCCGAATGAGAGGAGTATCCCGTCAGGCTTCTCGCGCTCAATGACCCGCTCCACAAACTTCGGGGTAACCGGAAGAAAGTAGATCTTGTCGGCGATCTTCTCCGAGGTCTGAACAGTTGCAATATTCGGATTGATAAGTACGGTGTAGATTCCCTCTTCGCGCAGGGCTTTCAGCGCTTGCGATCCGGAGTAGTCAAATTCACCTGCTTCACCGATTTTAAGGGCTCCCGAACCGAGCAGCAGCACCTTTTTAATATCATCCTTCATCGTTCCTGTTTGGATTGTAAAAATACAATTTTTGCGACCTGAATGCTTGCAATAATAAAAATTGTATAAATTTGCATCTGATATGTATATAAATACAGTATGAACAGAACGTCACGACTGGCGCTGATAGAGAAGCTGGTCAGGGAGCATGTGATCGGCTCACAGGATGAATTGCTCAGGATGGTGGAGGGCACAGGGATGAAGTGTACGCAGGCGACACTCTCCCGCGATTTAAGGCAGCTGGGTATCAGCAGGGGATTTGACGGCAGCGGGGGTTACCGCTATATTCTACCCACAGGCAGGGAGGAGGCTGCTGAGACGGTTCCGGGCAGCACTGCGGCTGCAATTACCGGCATGACATGGGCAAGGGGACTTCTGCTTATCAGCACCCCGCCGGGATTTGCATCAGCAGTAGCCATCAGGATAGACCGAGCCGGCCGTTACGAAATCGCAGGAACAGTTGCCGGTGACGACACAATCCTGCTTATCCCGCGTGACAACATCAGCAACGAGGCAGTTGAAGAGTGCCTCCGCACAATTTTCCAGTCAGAAATTAAATAACAGAGAACAGAATGAAAAAAGTAATGCTTGCATATTCCGGGGGACTCGATACCTCCGTGATACTCAAATGGCTCATCAACAAAGGATACGAAGTAATTGCCTACGTGGCCGACGTAGGACAGAATGATGATTTCGAGGCAGTTCGCGAAAAGGCCCTTGCCATAGGGGCCTCCTCCGTGATTATTGAGGACCTGAAAAGGGAATTCGTCACTGATTATATTTTCCAGGCAGTGAAGGCAAACGCTGTTTACGAAGACCGCTATCTCCTCGGGACTGCGCTGGCACGTCCGCTGATCGCGAAGAAACAGATTGAGGCTGCCATAGAATACGAGGCTGATTATGTCGCCCACGGCGCAACCGGTAAGGGGAATGACCAGGTACGGTTCGAGCTTGCCTATTATGCCCTTAAACCTGATATCAAGGTTATATCACCCTGGAAGGATGCTGAATTCCTTTCGCAGTTCCAGGGCAGGTCAGACATGATCAGGTATGCTGCCGGTCACCGCATCCCGGTCAAGGCATCCATCTCCAAGCCCTACAGTGAGGACGACAACCTGATGCATATCAGCCATGAGGCAGGTATCCTTGAGGATCCGCTCTACTTCGCCGGGAAGGATATCCTTCAGAAGATGGTGATGCCAATGGATGCGCCTGATATGGAGACACATATTTCAATCACTTTTAAAGACGGGATACCGGTCAATGTGACCAACAAGGATGACGGTGCAAGCTACAGTGACCCGCTTGAGCTATTTACCTATCTCAACAGGCTTGGCGGTGCCAACGGAATAGGTCTCCTTGACATGGTGGAAAACAGGTTCGTCGGAATCAAATCAAGGGGAATATACGAGACTCCCGGGGCAACCATCCTCTATGCCGCTCACAAGGACATTGAAGGTATAGCCATGGACCGCGAGGTGATGCGCCTGCGCAACATGCTTGCCCCGGTGTTTGCCGAGCTGGTCTATAACGGGTTCTGGTTCTCGCCCGAGATGGAGTTCCTGAAGGCTGCCATGGACAAGAGCCAGGAGGTGATAGACGGCGTGGTGCATATGATTCTTTACAAGGGGAACATCATCATCGAGGGACGTGAGTCGCCTTCCTCATTATATAATAAGGAGTTGTCGAGCATGGATATTGAGGGAGGATTCAACCAGGCCGACAGCCTCGGATTCATACGTATAAATGCCATCCGCCTGATGGCTCACCACGCCATCATGGAGGCAAACAAAAAGAAAGTGACGGAAGATGCACTTGTGGGATAAGGGGGGCACCACGCGGGAATCGATCATCAGCTTCACATGTGGCAGTGACAGGCTGTATGATGCGAGGCTGGCTCCCTGGGACATTGTGGGGTCAATGGCTCATGCAGTCATGCTTGAGCGGTGCGGGCTGATAACGGCCGGTGAGAAGGAGAGTCTTCTTGCCGGCCTTGCCCGGCTCCTTGATGAGGTGACGCAGAGTGATTTCTCGATCGGAAAGGAGTATGAGGATATTCACTCATGGGTGGAAATCCGCCTCGGCGAAATGGAGGGGGAGGGCGGGAATCCGGGTGAAGGCCGCCCGGGCACGCAGATTGCCCGCAGTGCGGCAGGAAAGGTTCATACCGGCTGCCCGGCTTCCCAGATTGCCCGTAGTGCTTCAGGAAAGCTTCATACCGGCCGCTCCAGGAACGACCAGGTACTGACTGATCTTCACCTTTACATCAGGCATCAGTCGTTTCTGCTGGCACATGAGTTGAAGGATCTGGCAGTCGACTTTCTGGATCTGGGTGAGGAACATAAACACGACCTGATGCCCGGATTCACCCACATGCAGGCAGCCATGGTCACCTCCTTCGGGCTATGGTTTGCCTCATATGCCGAGAGTCTCTGTGACGACCTCCACGTTCTGGCCGGTGCGGCAGCCCTGGCTGATGCTTCACCGCTGGGGACCGCAGCCGGGTATGGCACCTCATTGCCGATCGACCGCGAGCTGACAGCCTCACTTCTCGGTTTTAAAAGGCTGATTGTTGCTTCACCCTATGCCCAGATGAGCCGCGGCCGCACTGAACGGCAGCTGACAGGCGCTATCGCCTCTGCCGCAAACACCATCGGGAGATTTGCCTCCGACGTGATCCTGTTCATGTCACCGGGTTACCGGTTTGTTTCACTGAAAGATGATCTTACCACCGGCTCATCAATTATGCCGCAGAAGAAGAATCCTGACCTGTTTGAGCTTATCAGGGCCCGTTGCAACAGGTTGCAGGCTGTCCCCGGCGAGGTGATGCTGATGACCGCCGGCCTGCCTCCCGGATATAACCGCGACTTCCAGGAGCTCAAGGCTGTTCTGTTTGATGCGTTTGACGGTATAACCGGACTGGTGCAGTCTGTGCACGGAGCGCTGGCAGGGCTGGTGATCAGGAAGGATATACTGAGTGACAACAGCTATAACGATATCTTCTCAGCAGAGGAGGCAAACCGTATGGTCCGCGAAGGTATTCCTTTCAGGGATGCGTATCGCGAGGTTGCAAAAAAGGCAGGGTCAGGGTCGTTTACCGTTCCGTCCACGTCACAGTACACCCATACAGGCAGTATCGGAAATCCGGGTACAGAGTTGGTCAGAGAGAGGCTGGAAGAGGTGACGGGCCGGTTTGTTGCAGGCAATTCACCCCAGGAGCTGGCTGACAGGATCAGGGAGGAGGGGGATCAGGTTCCCGGGTGATACAATTCTGTATAGCCAAAGTCGCACACATCGCAAATCGCACATCGCACATCGCACATCGCACATCTGCAATCCTTTATGGCCTACGGCCAAAGTCGCACATCGCACATCGCAAATCGCAAATCGCACATCTGCAATCCTTTATGGCCTATGCCCAATCCACTGCTCCCTAATGCCTGCTGCCTCCTGCCCTCTCAATATTCTCAATGAAGAGGTCAAACAGGAAGTCAGTGTCCGTCGGTCCGCCGGAGGCTTCAGGGTGGAACTGGGTGGAGAAGAAAGGCCTGGAGACATGCTTCATCCCCTCGTTGGTGTTGTCGTTCACGTTGACAAACAACGGCACCCAGCCGGCAGGCAGCGTGTTGTTGTTCACGGCAAAGCCATGGTTCTGTGAGGTGATGTACGCCCTGTCGGTACCAACCATCTGAACCGGCTGGTTGTGACTGCGATGGCCGTAACGTAATTTATAGGTATCGGCCCCGGCTGCAAGCGCCATAAGCTGATTGCCCAGGCAGATGCCAAAGATCGGACGGTCATCGTCAAGCGACTTCCTTATATTGTCTATTGCAGCCCGGCACATCTTCGGGTCGCCGGGACCGTTGGTCAGAAACAGACCGTCATATTCCTCAACGGAATAATCATAGTCCCATGGCACCCTGATGATCGTGGTGTCACGCTTCAGCAGGTTGCGGATGATGTTGAACTTCACCCCGCAGTCGACCAGCAGGATACGGTATTTCCCATTACCATACACCTTGCGGGCTGAGGTGCTCACCTCGGCCACAAGGTTAACCTTGTTTGGATCATAGAAATCTGTTGTCATTCCCTCAGGTTCTACTTTGCCAAGCATGGCTCCCTTTTCGCGGATCCTCTTTGTCAGCGCGCGGGTGTCAATGCCGAAGATGCCCGGCACATTGCTCCTTCGCAGCCACTCGTCGAGGCTCTCTATCGCATTCCAGTGGCTGAATTCAAATGAGTAGTCGGAGACTATCAGGGCGGATATATGGACGCCTGATGACTCATAAAACATGTACAGATCATCCTGTTCGCTTTTTCCCGGGGCACCGTAGTTACCCACCAGCGGGTATGTGAGGCACAGGATCTGGCCCCTGTATGAAGGGTCAGTCAGGCTTTCCGGGTATCCGGTCATGGCGGTGTTGAACACCACCTCGCCGGCCGCAGCCACCGGCGCTCCGAACGACCACCCGCGGTAGACGGTACCGTCCTCGAGGGTCAGCCGCACACTAAGTCTGTCATTGTTTCTCACCTTGCAGTCTTTAACGCTGTTTCTATCTGTTCAAGGGCGCGCAGAACCGTCACCCGCGGGCAGGCCAGGTTCATGCGCATGAATCCTTCGCCCCCCGGGCCGAAACGTGAACCTTCATTCATTCCCACGCCGGCGCTGTCAACGAAAAATCGGTTCAGCTCCTGCCCGTTCATGCCCATTGCACGGCAATCGAGCCATATCATATAGGTGGCTTCCGGCCGCACCGGCCTGATAACAGGCAGACGTTCATGGCAGAATGACATGACCAGGTCAACATTATCCTCAACATATCGCATCAGTTGCCCAAGCCACTCACGGCCATGTGTATAAGCCGCTTCAGACGCAACGTTGCCGAATATGTTTCCAAGGTGCATGTGAAGCCCGATCAGCGTCTTCCGGTATTTATCCATCAGTACCGGATCGGTAATGACCATCGAGGAGGTCGACAGTCCCGCCAGATTGAATGTCTTGCTCGGCGCCATGCAGGTCACTGTCACTGCTGCCGCCTTCTCTGAAACCGATGCCAGCGGGATATGCTTCATCCCCGGCAACAACAGGTCGGAATGAATCTCGTCTGAAAGGATGACAATTCCCTTTTCATGACATATCTCTGCCAGTGAGTTCAGTTCATCCCGGGTCCACACTCTTCCGACAGGGTTGTGCGGATTTGACAGGATAAGCATGCGGGTTGCCGGAGTGATTATCTTACGGAGGCCTTCTAAGTCCATCAAATATCCCTTCTCCGTTTCAAGAAGCGGGTTGAATACCAGCCGCCGCCCGTGATCATTCACCGCTCCGTAGAAGGGGGGATAGACAGGCGGCTGAATTATTATCTCATCGCCGGGGGAGGTGTATGCAAGCGTGCAGATGTTAAGAGCCGGCACAACACCCGGGCTGAACTCGATCCACTCCTGCCTGACATCCCATCCGTGCAGCCCTGAAACCCAGTTTATGAATGCGTTGAAATAACTGTCAGGCCTGTAGGAGTATCCCAGTATTTCGTGGTTCAGCCTTTCGCGGAGCGCCTCAATAATAAAAGGAGGCGTACTGAAGTCCATATCGGCAATCCACATCGGGATCACGTCGGCTCTGCCGAAGACCTCCTCACGCTTGTCCCATTTAAGGCAGTTGGTGTTTTCCCGGCATGGTGCCTCGTCGAAGTTGTATTTCATGAGACTGTAAATGCTACGGGATGCAAAGTTAACAGAAAATGATAATGAACAACCGGCCGGATACCTGTGTTTAGGATGCATGAACGCCGGGCCTGCAATGGCCTTGAATAATTCTGAAATATTATTCCGGCCATAAACTTAAAAAGTCTTATTTTTACGTAGCCAAAACACAAGTACCAAACATCAGTCATATGAAAAAGACTTTCACGAAATTACTGGTCGCTGTATTGATTCTGACAGTTGCCGGTGCATCCGCCTGCAAGAACAGGGGTGAATCAAGGAAACAGAAGGAGATCAACGCCGTTGAACTCGAAGCCCTGGAACAGAAGATTGAAGAAAATGTCTATCCGCTTCCCACATCGGCAGAGGTGATCAAGAAGCTCACCGACATGGACCTCGGTTACATCCTCGGCGCAACCAATCCTCCTGCAAATGCCCGCAACTATGTAGAGAGTTACAATCGCTCGGTTAACCTCGGTGTATACGGCGCTGACCTCAGCTATGCAACGCTTTATAACATGCAGCAGGACGTGATTGATTATCTGACGGCCATCCGCACACTGGCTCTCGAGCAGAACCTGTCCAAGATATATGACGAATCTCTTTATGACAGGATCAAGGCCAATTTTGACAACCGCGACACGCTTGTGACAATCCTTACCGATGCCTTTGACCGTACCTATTCATATATGGTTGAGGCCGGCCAGGCCAACCTCGCACTTCTCATGGTAGGAGGAGCATGGGTTGAGGGTATGTATCTCACCATGTCAGTCTCCGAATCAGGTGCCCACCTGTCAGGATTTGAATCAGCACTTCTCGACCAGAAAAAGTCGTTTGAAGAGTTTGAGGGACTGGCTGCTCCGCATAACAGCGACCCGCTTGTCTCGCGGATACTGACCTCCATGCAGCCCATACGTGACGTCTACACCAAACTGGGTACCAGCCTTACAATGGAAGACATCGAAAACCTGAAAAAGGCTGTCAACTCGGTCAGATCGGATTTGATTAAGTAATAATAAACAGATACCTGAAGACCGCAAGTAAAAACTGCGGTCTTTTTTTGAGGTTATGAGGGAATCAGTATTACATGCGCTGATACATATTTTTGCCATTATCTCTACCGTGAACCCTGCCGGGGTTACGACAAGGGGCAAGAAGATCCTTCGCAGTTACCTCAGGAGATATCTTAACCAGGAACTTGAGGAGGAGTATTTCAAGCTCTATGAAAACAACCTCCATTTCTATGAACGTGAGCTCAAGGCTGTGGAAGAGGGAGAACTGTCTGACGAGGACTCCCTGATCACTTTCCAGATAACCAATATCTGCAGGCAGATAAAGAAGGGACTCTTCATTGAGGAGAGGATGATAGTCTTCCTTCAGTTGCTGGAGTTCGTCTTTGAAGACGGGACTGTCTCAGAGCAGGAATATTCGATTATTGACATTGTTGCGCGAACCTTTAATATCTCGAAGGAAGAGAAGACCAATGCCCATGCCTTCATGCTCGGGATGAGGTTTGACAAAATAACCCCTGCCAGCTTCCTGGCAATCGAGGGAGAGAGCAACATCGGCGAACCCTCGTCAAGGTATGCCAACTATCATGAATGGCACCATATGGTCTCCCGCGGTATGCGCGGCACCATTTACGTTCTCTTCATCCGCAGCACAGGCCATCTCCTGTTCATGTACGATGGCAAGATGCAGCTGCATTTCAAGGGACGTAACGTTGTACCGCTGAGGCCATTCCTCCTGGAACCCGGGGTCAACATCCGCGGACACGGAATGGGACCACTATATTATACCGCCATTTTCAGGAAATTCATCAAGGCCAACTTCGTTGAGGATATCATCTTTGAAGGACAAAGCATCGAGTATCACTTCAAAGGCTCGGATAACGGCATTCAGCCCATGAGCTTCAGTGTGAAGTCGGGCAACCTGGTGGGCATAATGGGTGGCAGCGGCGTAGGTAAAAGCACCCTGCTGAACATCCTCAACGGCAAGCTGAAACCGGAGAACGGAGCTGTCTATATCAATGGCTATGATCTGCACAATGAGCCGGACGAGCTCAACGGCCTCATAGGCTATGTGCCGCAGGATGACCTCCTGATTGAGGAGCTGACAGTCTACCAGAACCTGTATTACAATGCGCGTCTCACCTTCGGCGACTATGACGAGGCAAAGCTCAACCAGGTTGTCGTTGACGTACTTAAGGAACTGGATCTATACGAATTCCGGGACATGCTGGTGGGTGATCCGCTGAACAAGAAGATCAGCGGAGGGCAGAGGAAGAGGCTTAACATAGGACTGGAACTCATGCGTGAGCCGGCAGTTCTTTTTGCCGACGAGCCTATCTCAGGCCTGGCATCGCATGACTCGGGGAATGTAATGGAACTGCTCAAGGACCAGGCCATAAACGGCAAGCTGGTCTTCGTGATCATTCATCAGCCGTCGTCTGACATTCTCAAGATGTTCGACCGGCTCTGGGTGCTCGACAGGGGAGGGTATATGATCTATGACGGCGATCCGGTCGATGCCATTGTCTACTTCAAAACGGAGACTTCCCAGGCCAACGCTGCAGAGAGCGAATGCCCCACCTGCGGCAACGTGGAGACAGATGAGATCCTCCAGATAGTTGAAGCCAAGGTTGTTGACCCTGACGGGAGGAAAGGGCAGGAGAGACAGGTGTCGCCGGTGGAGTGGTATCACCGGTACAGGCAGAAGATGGAGCCAACCCTCTCCGGCAGGCCGGAGATGAAGCCACTGCCCGCCAGCAATTTCAAGCTTCCTAAACGGAAGAAACAGGTTGCCACATTTGTCAGGAGAAACCTTGTGAGAAAGTATGCAGACAAACAGTACATGGTCATCAACCTTCTTGAGCCACCCCTGCTTGCCTTTATCCTTGCCTTCGTCTCAAAGTATCTCGCTGACAGTGTCTACCTCTTCTCAGACAACAAGAGTTACCCGGTGTTCCTGTTCATGAGTGTGGTGGTCGCCCTGTTCCTCGGCCTCACGGTCAGTGCGGAAGAAATCTTCAGGGACAACAAGATACTTGAGCGCGAAAAATACCTCAATATAAGCCGCTCAAGCTACCTCTTCTCTAAGATCACCTTCCTGTTCGGGCTGTCAGCAGTGCAGACACTGATGTATGTACTAATATCACAGCGCATCCTCCAGGTTGAAGGGATGATGTGGCGGCAATGGCTGATACTTTTTACCACTTCATGCTTCGGCAACATGGTGGGACTGAATATATCAGCCGGCATGAAGTCCGTGATAAGCATATACATACTCATCCCCCTTGTGCTGGTGCCCCAGCTTCTCCTCGGCGGTGCCATGATCAGGTTTGATGACCTGCACCATTCCCTGACAAGAAAAGTGTATGTCCCGGTGATAGGAGATGTCATGACAACGAGGTGGGCTTATGAAGCCATGGCAGTTGAGCAGTTCAGGTCAAACAGGTATATGAAGCCATTCTTTGAGACGGATATGATGATCAGCCGGTACGACTGGCAATCGGGTTACCTGGTCAACGAATTGAAGCGGAAGAGCAATGAGGCTGCCTATGCATCGGGCAAGCCGGAGTATGAAGATGTCTACAGGAACAGCCTTGAGAAACTCAAAACCCATATCGGTGAGCTCAGTACCGAGACCGGCCTTGACCCCGCTCAGGCCATGAGGGTGATAAACCGGGAACCGTTCACCCGTGATGCCTCTTATATTGTAAATGACTACCTCGATTCTCTTCAGAAGAGGATACGCAGGAAATTTTTGGAGCAGACAGCTGTAAAGGACAGTATAACAAATGCTCTCGTGACATCGATGGGGAAGGATGAGCTGGTTCGTCTGAAAACGGCTACCTACAACAATGACCTTGCTGATATCGTGCTGAACCGAACAGTACAGAGCAAGTTCTACGAGACTGAAGACCGGATTATCCAGAAGTCGGATCCGGTGCTTATGCTGCCCGATTCACGCATCGGCAGGGCCCATTTCTATGCACCATATAAAATAATCGGTAATATCAGGATAGGAACCCTTTGGTTCAATATGCTTGTAATATGGCTGTTGAACATAACCCTCTTTGTTACCCTTTATTTCAATCTCCTGAAGCTGCTGCTGAACCTGATGGAGAGAATTAAGATCCCGGGCTTCGGATCAGACCGCCTGGTGCCGCCATGGGAACTGGTCAAATAGGATTCGTCATGCCAGACCACCAGGTAAGACCCAAAAAGTATCTCGGACAGCATTTCCTTAAGGATAAGCAGATTGCGGCTGCCATTGTAGACGCCTTGCGTGCCGATGGCTGTGACTCAGTGGTGGAGGTCGGACCCGGGATGGGAGTGCTGACTCACCTGCTGGCAGAGAGAGAGCTTCCCGCCTTCAGGGTGGTTGAGATTGACCGGGAGTCGGTTGATTATCTGAGGCACAATGTGACAGGTCCGGTCGAGATCATTGAGGGTGATTTCCTGGAACTTGACCTGCACCCGATGGGAAACCGGATTGCTGTCATCGGGAATTTTCCGTACAACATATCAAGCCAGATATTCTTTAAAATCCTTGATTACCGTGATCATGTTTCCGAGACGGTGGGCATGGTTCAGAAGGAGGTTGCGGAGCGAATCTGCTCACAGCCGGGCAGTCGCGTTTACGGAATACTCAGTGTGCTTCTGCGTGCATGGTATGACATTGAATACCTTTTCACTGTCAGCGAACATGTTTTTTCCCCGCCTCCAAAGGTCAAATCAGCCGTGATACGCCTTACACGTAACAGCGTAGAACGTCTTGGGTGCGATGAGAAACTGTTCGTCAGCGTTGTAAAGCGTTGTTTTAACCAGAGGCGCAAGATGCTGCGCAACCCGGTGAAAGCGATGGTGAAGCCCGGCGCCGGAGATTTGCCGCTGCTCTCCAGGAGGGCAGAGCAATTATCTGTAAGCCAGTTTGTGGAGCTGACCAACTGGGTGGAAGAAAACAGGGTTTGACTGGCCCCTGATCAGAATGAGTACCCTATGGCCTCGACAGGGTTCATCCTCGAGGCGGATGAAGCAGGTGCAAAGCCCGCAACAATCCCTATGGTAGCCGAGATAACCACTGCAAGCAGTATGTTGCCTGCGGTGAGATGCATCCCCAGGGTAAAGAAATAATTCACAAAAAGGGTACCGATAAACACGAGTATCAGCCCCAGTATCCCGCCGGTGATTGAAAGCAGAACTGATTCGGTAAGGAATTGCTGAAGTATCCATCTCCTTTTTGCCCCGAGCGCCATCTGAATTCCTATGATGCTCGTACGCTCACGGACCGAAACAAACATGATGTTTGCAATGCCGAATCCGCCTACAAGTATCGAGAATCCCCCGATGATCCATCCCGCTATGTTGATGCCCCTGAATACCGGCTCAAGGGTGCTTGTTATCTGGCTTGCCCTGTTGATGGAGAAGGTGTTTTCCTTACCTGGTCCTATGCGCCTGGCGGCGCGAAGGATCATTATCACCTCATCTGACAGCTGCTGAACGGATACCCCTTCTTTCCCCCTTATCATGATATCAGAGTTGAGAAACGGATTGCGGAAGTTGATGAACTGACGGCTGAAGTTAAGCGGTACCAGTACCGCCTGATCCATCCCGTTGTCACTCATTCCGCCCTTGCCTTCCTTCTTAAAGACTCCGATGACCTGGGCTTTGTATTTGTTAATGGTTATCTCCCTGCCTACAGGCTGAACATTTCCGAAAAGCTTGTCAGCCACCTCATAACCGAGAATTGCAACCGGCTTGCCCGATGCTGACTCTGACAGGGTGAAATAGCGGCCCTTCTCTATCTCGAATGACCTTACATTCTCAAAGTCATGCGTGGCAGCAAAAATATATGTGTCACTGGCCAGGTTACCGCGGTATTTTATTGCTTCTGATGACCCGACAGTATAGCATACCGCCTCGGCAGAGGCAGATCGCTTCACTACGGCTTCATAATCCTCCACCGAAGGGGGCTGCCATTTCATCATATCCCACCACTTGATGTTTGCGTCAGAGGTCCATGGCCATTTCTCAACATAGATGGTGTTATCACCAAGAGTGGCTATGCTATCCTTTATGCTTTTCTCCATCCAGTCGAACACCGTGAATACTGAGATAATGGATAGAATCCCGATTGTAATGCCGAAAAGCGATAGAAAGGTGCGCAGCTTATTGGCCGCCACTGAACCGAAGGCGAACAAAAAGCTCTCCTTGAACATTTTTAACCACATGTCCCCGTCTTTAATTGCGATCAAAGATAATTAATTATGAAACATCAATACATCCGCAATAAACCATCAATTCAATTATTTGATAAACATTGCCAATCAAAAAAAATATCTATTTTTATCCGATTACTTCTGCCTTGGTTCAGTTAATCTAAGTCATTAATGATGAGCGACATAAAAATAAAGAGAGCCTTTATTTCGGTTTATTATAAGGATGGTCTCGAAGCCATTGTGAAAAAACTGAGTGAACTGGGTGTTGCCATCATTTCAACGGGAGGATCATGGGATTTCATCACTGCTTCGGGTGTGCCCGCAGGGAAGGTTGAGGAGATAACAACCTATCCTTCCATCCTCGGAGGACGGGTGAAAACCCTGCATCCCGGAGTATTCGGGGGTATCCTGGCAAGGAGGGAGAATGAGACTGACATGAAGCAGGTGACCGAATACAATATTCCGCTCTTTGACCTGGTGATTGTTGACCTGTATCCATTCGGGGAGACTGTTGCCTCGGGCGCCTCAGACCAGGAGATCATTGAGAAGATAGACATCGGTGGAATTTCCCTGATAAGGGCCGGAGCCAAAAACTGGGCTGACGTACTGATAATTTCCTCCAGAAACCAGTATGGCAGCCTGATGGAGATACTTGATAACGGAAAGGGCACTGTCACCTCTGAGGAGAGGTACCGGTTTGCCCTGGAGGCGTTTGCAATGACTTCACATTATGACTCTGCCATATTCAACTGGTTCAACAGGAACGGCGATGCCACGGTGTTCAGCAAAAGCATAACAGAATCACATACTCTGAGATACGGCGAGAATCCCCACCAGAAGGGAGTTTTCTTCGGTGATCCTGACAGGTCATTCGTCCGGCTTCACGGCAAGGAGATCTCATATAACAATCTGCTTGACATTGAATCAGCCATCAGTCTCATTGATGAGTTTGACGATGTCACCTGTGCCATCATCAAGCATAACAATGCATGCGGAGTGGCTTCGCGCCCGGCGCTGAAGGAGGCATGGGAGGATGCGCTGGCCTGTGACCCGGTATCGGCTTACGGGGGCGTGGTCATAGTGAACCGGGAAGTTGATGAGATTGCTGCCGCGGAGATGGACAAGGTTTTCCTCGAGGTGGTGATGGCCCCCTCCTTCACGCCGGGCGCGGTGAAGATCCTCAGCTCAAAAAAGAACAGGATCATTTTGCAGCGACGCTCCGCCGGGAATGGCAGGGAATCATTCAGGTCAATGCTGGGAGGAGTCCTATGGCAGGAGCGTGACAGCTCCACTGAACAGGCCTCAGGAATGAGACCCGTCACAGCAAGGCAGCCTTCTGAAGAGGAGTACCTTGACATGGTATTTGCAAACAAGATAGTGAAGCACAGCCGGTCAAATGCAATTGTGCTTGCAAAAAACCGGCAGCTGTGTGCCAGCGGCATAGGCCAGACATCCAGGATCGATGCCCTTCGCCAGGCTATCCAGAAGGCAAAGGCATTCGGCTTCTCACTCGAAGGAGCAGTGATGGCTTCCGATGCATACTTCCCCTTTGCTGACTCGGTTACCACCGCACATGAGGCAGGAATTGCAGCTGTTGTTCAGCCGGGAGGTTCCGTACGTGATCAGGAATCAATTGATTATTGCAATAAAACAGGTGTTGCAATGGTTTTTACAGGTGTAAGACATTTCAAACATTAAAATAGACTAACAAGAAACAGTTTCAAGGACCTATGGGATTATTTTCTTTTCTTTCACAGGAGGTTGCTATAGACCTGGGTACAGCCAATACAAATATAATTGCCAATGACAAGCTTGTGGTGGATGAGCCATCTATAGTGGCCATCGACAGGAATACGGGCAAGCTTATTGCCATAGGCGACAGGGCCAGGCAGATGCATGGCAGGACCCATGAGAACATACGGGTGATCAGGCCGCTGCGCGATGGTGTCATTGCCGACTTCCACGCTGCCGAGCTGATGATCAGAGGCATGATCAAGATGATCAACACGGGGCCCAAGTTCTTTTCACCGTCGCTGAAGATGGTTGTCGGTATCCCATGCGGAAGTACCGAGGTGGAGATAAGGGCTGTCCGTGACTCCTCGGAGCACGCCGGAGGAAGAGATGTCTACCTGATCTATGAGCCAATGGCTGCTGCAATAGGAATCGGACTTGACGTGGAAGCGCCCGAGGGATGCATGGTGGTGGATATCGGAGGCGGAACCACAGAGATAGCCGTCATCGCACTGGGCGGAATAGTATGCAACAGGTCGATAAGGGTGGCCGGCGACGGCTTCACCGCTGACATCCAGGCTTACATGCGTCACCAGCATAACATCAAGATCGGTGAGAAGACTGCTGAAGATATCAAGATTGCCGTCGGAGCAGCGCTTCCTGACATTGAAAATCCGCCCGCCGACTTCGTGGTACGAGGCCCCAACCTCATGACCTCGCTCCCAATAGAGATCCCCGTATCATACCAGGAGATCGCCTACTGCCTTGACAAGTCTCTTACAAAAATAGAGGCATCGGTCCTTCAGGTACTCGAGCAGACTCCTCCCGAACTGTACGCTGACATCGTCAACAAGGGCGTGTTCCTTGCAGGCGGCGGCGCTCTGCTGAGAGGCCTTGACAAGCGTCTCACTGACAAGATCAACATCCCCTTCAGGGTGTCGGAAGACCCGCTTCACGCTGTGGTCAGAGGCACCGGGGTGGCGCTGAAGAATGTAGAGAAGTACCCGTTCCTGATGAGATAAACCCTGTTCATGAATGAGAAGCCTTCTGAACTTCCTGCTCAGGTTTAAAACCCTGATCCTTTTCCTTGTGCTGGAAGCGGTGGCTCTCGTCATGATCTCAACATCGCATAATTACCATCAGACCGTGTTCTACGGCCTGTCCCGCAATATTTCCGGATTTGTTGCCAGGAGACTGGAAAGGGGCACTTACTATTTTCGCCTGCGAAGCGTAAACGAAGAGCTCGTTAAGGAAAACACCCTGCTGCGGAGACGCCTCGAGGGGCTGACCGCCATGCCTGCGGAAGGATTTTCCGGAGTACATGATACCATCAGTGGTGTCAATTACACATACCTGAATGCCAGGGTCATAAGTAATTCTGTCAACAAACAGAAGAACTTCATTACCCTAGACCGGGGATCAAAGCACGGAGTGCACGTTGGCATGGGGGTAGCTTCCCCTTCAGGAGTGGTCGGAGTGGTAGTGGGTGTCTCACCTAACTACTCGGTGGTGATGTCACTGCTGAACACCGATTTCCGCCTCAGTGCCAGTATTGCCCGCAATGACTATTTCGGATCCCTTGCATGGGACGGTATAAATTACCGGTATGCAAAGCTCTCGGAGATACCTCATCATGTGACGGTAAGTGAGGGTGATACAATCGTTACCAGCGGCTATTCAGCAATCTTCCCGGCCGGGTTGATGGCCGGAACCCTAACCGGCGATCAGAACCGGGGAGGCGACTTCATCTCCCTGGAGGTTATGCTCTCGGTAGATTTCAAAAAGCTTACCGATGTGTACGTAATAGGCAACCTGACCAGGGATGAGCGGGAAACCCTTGAGGAGGAGGTGGTGAAATGAACAGTATCCTCAGGTATACGGGCGCCTTCGTACTGCTGGTAGTGCTGCAGCTCCTCATATTCAATAACATTGAGTTCAGCGGGTATGTCAACCCTTATGTATATGTGATGTTTATCCTGATCCTCCCGGTGTCGATACCCTCATGGATACTTCTCCTGCTGGGCTTCCTGACCGGGTTTGTGATCGATATCTTCACCGGAACCATGGGTGTTCATACATTTGCAACCGTACTAGCCGGCTTCGTCCGTCCATGGGTGCTGTCTCTCAACGTCACCGCCGAGGTTGCTGAGGGGGACATGTCGCCCTCTTCTTCCCGCAGCGGACTGAGATGGTTCTTTATCTATACCGTTACAGTGGTGCTGGTGCATCACCTGGCCCTCTTCTTCGTGGAGCTGTTCAGCCTGAAGCATTTCTTCCACACTCTGCTGAGAGTGTTGCTGAGCACTGCGGTTACCACATTCTTCATCCTGCTTTTCGACTTCATCAGGCCACACAGATGAGGATGCGGATATGAAGGACCGGTTTGCAAACAGGAAATACTTTATCATGGCGCTGGTGCTTCTTGCGGCCGTGGTACTCATTGCCCGGCTTTTCTATATCCAGATAGTTGACAAGACCTATCGGGTATCTGCCGCCAACAACGCCCTCCGGCCGGTAACGCAATATCCGGCACGCGGACTAATCTATGACCGTAACGGCAAACTGATCGTTTACAACCAGGCAGCCTATGACCTGCTGGTGATACCAGTCCAGACAAGCGCCTTTGATACCACGAGGTTCAACGAGGTCCTTGGCATCACCATGGATGATTTCAAGTCCAGGATGAAGGCTGCCGTATCATATTCGCGCCGGGCGCCGTCAGTTTTCATGAAGATGATTTCTTCAGAGACATACGCAGTATTGCAGGAGGAGCTTTACCGCTTCCCCGGCTTCTACGTGCAGGCCAGAACCCTCAGAAAGTATACCCGGCCGGTTGCTGCTCACCTGATGGGCTACGTGGGCGAGGTTGACAACAAGCTTATTGCAAAGGACAGGTATTACAGGTCGGGCGACTATATAGGCGTCAGCGGCATTGAGAAATCTTACGAGGAGCATCTCAGGGGAAGGAAGGGGGTCAACATCTTCCTTGTTGATGTGCACAACAATATCAAAGGATCATATGCCGAGGGCAGGTATGATACGGTGGCCATCCCGGGAACCAACCTGTGGTCTACCATTGACCTTACCCTCCAGGAGTACGGTGAACGGCTGATGCAGAACAAGACAGGCTCAATCGTTGCAATCGAACCCTCGACGGGTGAAATTCTCACCCTCGTTTCATCTCCAACCTATGATCCTTCACTGCTGGTTGGAAGAGTCAGGTCTGAGAATTTTACTGCCTTGCAGGCTGATACGGTCAAGCCGCTCTTTGACAGGGCCCTGATGGCCTCATATCCGCCCGGTTCCACATTCAAGATAATGAATGGCCTCATAGGCTTACAGGAGAATGTCATTAAACCCACTTCCCTTTTCAGTTGCAGCAACGGTTACCATGCCGGTTCGCTGACGGTAGGATGTCACTCGCATGCCTCGCCCCTCAACCTCCCCCAGGCTGTGGCACAGTCGTGCAACGCCTGGTTCTGCAACGCCTTCCGCAATATACTGGAGAACCCTGCCTCCGGATCAATACAGGATTCATTTGACAAGTGGCGGGCGTACCTGGTGGCTTTCGGCTTCGGAAACAAGATGGGGATAGACCTGCCAAACGAGTTGTCTGGAAACATTCCAACAAGGTCATACTATGACCGTTATTACGGAAAGGACCGCTGGAAGGCCCTCACGGTGATCTCACTGGCTATCGGCCAGGGGGAGATTGGCGCCACCCCGCTGCAGATGGCCAATATGGCAGCTGTAATTGCCAACAGGGGTTCGTTTTATATTCCTCACGTGGTCAAGAAGATAGGTGATAATGGAACACCGTCTCCCCTCTATACCCAGAAATACATTACCGGTATCTCGCCGGAGAATTTTCTGCCTGTTATTGAAGGAATGGAAGGAGCCGTCAACGGAGGCCCCGGCTCAACGGCACGCGGTGCACGCCTTGACAGCATCATAATATGCGGAAAGACCGGAACGGCACAGAACCCGCACGGGAAAGACCACTCCATCTTCGTGGCCTTTGCCCCCAAGGACGATCCGAAGATCGCGATTGCAGTGTACGTGGAGAACGCAGGTTTCGGCTCCACATTCGCTGCCCCCATTGCCAGCCTGATGATAGAAAAATACCTTACTGACGACATAAAGAGAAAATACCTGGAGGATCACGTCCTGAATATGGTAATAAAACCAAGTGGAAAAGAGCAATAACATACTGGCAAGGCTTGACTGGGTTACGGTGATACTGTGGCTGGCAATGATGATCATGGGATGGCTGAACATCTATGCGGCTGTCTACAATGAGCAACATACCAGCATCTTTGACATGTCGCAGCGTTACGGGAAACAGCTGATCTTCATTATCGCGGCAATTATCCTGGCCGTTATGGTGATGGTTACTGACAACAAGCTATGGTTCTTTTTTGCATGGTTCATATACGGCTTCTTCATCCTGCTGCTTATTCTTGTGCTGGTTATCGGGAAGGAAATCAACGGCGCGAGGGCCTGGTTCGGAGTTGGTGCATTCAGCATTCAGCCTTCTGAGTTTGCCAAGTTTGCCACCGGCCTGGCGCTTGCATCATATCTCAACTCCAAACGGCAGTTACTTGGCATCAGGGAGATGATAGCGGCTACAGCTATCATCATAGCCCCTGTACTGCTGATTGCAGTCCAGCCTGACATGGGATCGGTGGTGACTTATTTTGCATTTTTCGTTGTCCTTTACCGCGAAGGGATGAGCATATGGGTGTTTATCACGGCAATCCTTGCCGTGGCACTGTTCCTCCTGACCCTGATACTCGGAAACCTGCCGGTGGCCATCGGGCTGCTGGTGGTAGCAGCCATAGCTCTCCTGGTTACTTCCGGATACCTGCTGACCCTTAAAGCAGCCGCAGTTATGGCTGTCACCGGAGGTATGGCTTTCCTCATCGGGAATTACATTCTTGACCTTGACACAGTACTGATCATTGTTCTTGCAGTGTTCCTTGCAGGTGTGGTGTACGCCTGGTTCATTTACCGGCTGAGAATGGTAAACCAGGCAATCATATACGCTTTCCTGCTGGGTGGATTGCTGTACCTCTTTACCGTCGACTATGCATTTCATGAGGTACTCAAGCCCCACCAGCAGACCAGGATCAATATCATGCTGGGCATGGAAGATGATCCCTTCGGGGAAGGATACAATCTTAACCAGTCTCTGATCTCGATCGGCTCCGGCGGATTCGCCGGGAAGGGCTACCTGAACGGTACCCAGACGAAATTCAAGTTCGTCCCCGAACAGAGCACCGATTTCATCTTCTGCACTGTCGGAGAAGAGTGGGGATTTATCGGTTCCACAGTGGTAACAGGACTCTTCGTCTGGCTTCTCCTCAGGCTGATGATGATGGCTGAGCGACAGAGGACAACCTTCGTACGCGCTTACGGTTATGGAGTATTCGGGCTGTTCCTGGTCCACTTCTTTGTCAATATCGGGATGACCATCGGGGTAATGCCCGTAATAGGCATACCCCTGCCGTTCTTCAGTTACGGGGGAAGCTCTCTATGGGGATTCACCATGCTTCTGTTTATTTTCCTGAGGCTTGACGCAGGGCGAACCGAGTATCTTGGCTGATCAGAAAGGCACGCGGATTCCCGGTGAAAGCTCTATCCCGAATTCAGATTCAACGTAGCTTATCAGTTGCGGGAAAAACTCCATGAAGTCTTCCTCGATGGAGTAATACTGTTTCTTCCAGACCCTCATCGCCCACCGTGTCTCCTTTGGAAGGGAAGTAATGCCGCTGAGCGTTTTCAGCACCCTGCGTATTCCCCTGCGGGTCTGATATGTCTCAAGCCAGTTGTCAATGATGAAAAATGGCATCTTCTCACGTACTGACTCGGGCAGGATCTCAAAGTTGTTCACCATGGCCCTGTAAAAGTTATAGGTTACGCTCTCAAGAGGCCTCCTGGAAAAGAGATCCCATTCCCTTGTCAGATAATGATCATAAAGAATGTCAATGATCACACCTGCGTACTTGCGGTAGCGTCCTACGAAGTGCAGCTTGCTGCGGTGAACCACAGGATGCCTGTCAGTAAAGGCATCAATGTGGCGGTGAATGATGATTCCCTTGCGTATTCCCTCAGGGTACTGCAGGTAATCACGGCCCTTAACATAGTCGCCTATGTAATTGCCGATGATTATGTTATCAGAGTCGCCAGAGAGGTATATGTGCGCCAGAACATTCATCCGCCGAAAGTTAGTGCAAAGATTCTGCCAATATGCTGTGGTTTAAAATATTAAGAAGAGATTTAATCAACAAACCCGAGTGATTTATTAACTTCCATAATATCAAAATATTATAAGTCTCAGAAAGATTGAATGAAACTGACTATTATCACTTCCGATTTCAGTTACAAATTATAAATTTGCCGGATACGTCAACTGACTTATGCTGATATTATTTTAAAAAAATCAATAACTAACGAGGAGGTTATATGTTAAAAAGGAATGTTATTATCATTGGTGCCGCGGGCAGGGATTTTCACAATTTCAATACCTATTTCCGCGACAATGAGCTTTACAATGTCGTTGCCTTCACAGCTGCCCAGATACCCGATATTGACGGCAGAAAATATCCGGCCGGGCTGGCAGGAAAACTCTATCCTGACGGCATTCCAATTTATTCCGAAAGTGACCTTCCTCGCCTGATCAGTGAACTTAAGGTTACCGACTGTGTCTTTGCATACAGTGACGTTCCCTACCAGAGGGTAATGGCAGTGAGCGCCATAGTGAACGCGGCAGGAGCCAACTTCTCTCTTCTGGGATGGAAGGAGACGATGATTAAGAGCACAAAACCTGTTATTGCTGTCGGAGCAGTCAGGACAGGAGGAGGAAAGAGCGAAGCATCGCGCAGAATAGTTGATGAACTAAAAAAGCGAGGCCTGAAGGTAATTGCCATCAGGCATCCGATGCCTTACGGTAATCTGGTGAAACAGGCAGTACAGCGTTTTGAGACGATTGATGATCTCAGTAAGCATGAGTGTACAATTGAGGAAATGGAGGAGTATGAACCGCATGTTGTCCGCGATACAATAATTTACTCAGGCATTGACTATGAAGCTATCCTCAGGCAGGCTGAAAGTGATCCGAGGGGGTGTGATGTCATTTTGTGGGATGGTGGAAATAATGATTTTCCATTCATTAAGCCAGACCTGATGATTACACTTGTTGATCCGCAGAGGGCAGGCCATGAACAGCGGTATTATCCCGGGGAGATAACCCTCAGACTTGCTGATGTGGTTATTGTTAATAAAATTGAAAGCGCTGATTTGGATGATCTGTTTGAGGTAAGAAAAAACGTTGCAAGGATAAATCCGAATGCTGTTATAATTGACGCATGTTCTCCCACTATAGTGCAAGACCCCGCTATTATAAGGGGCAAGAAGGTGCTGGTCATCGAGGAAGGGCCAACTGTTACACACGGAGAGGTCAGGTATAGCTATGGCTGTTTTACTGCAATGAAATATGGTGCGTCCGAACTGGTAGATCCCAAGCCTTATGCTGTCGGGAAGCTGAAGACTACCTTTGAGAACTACCCGGATCTGGGCCCGGTCTTACCATCAATGGGTTACAGTAACCAACAGATGAAAGACCTCAGCGAGACAATTAAGAATACACCCTGTGATCTGGTTTTGATTGCCACACCAATAGACCTGAAAAGGGTGATAACTATTGACAAACCCACCCTTCATGTCCGTTATGACCTCCAGGAGATAGGTCACCCTGACCTCGGAGATATCATCGATGAGTTTGTGAAGAAGCACAAACTTTAGGCAGTAGCCCGGTCAGCAGTATATGGTCCTCAGTCGGCAGTCCTGAAACGGATTGAACAGACTGAGGACTTTCTTTTTTAATGCAAAATGACTGCTGGCTGCCAACTGCTGACTGCCGACTGAAATTGCCTATCTTTGTGGCTTAAACTAAATTATGCCTGATTTGAAAGCTGCGGATGTGACCCTTGTTGGTTCAGGGAGCTGGCCCACGGCCATGGCCATGGTGCTTGCGTCGAACCATAGACGCATTGCATGGTACATTGACAGGCCTGAGATATATCGCCATGTAAGGCGTTATCAACAGAATCCTTTTTATCTCACTTCGGTGAAATTGGATCCTCAACTTGTTATGCCTTTTGATAATATTACCGAAGCCGTTGCCGCATCAGAAATAGTCATCCTGGTTACTCCGGCAGCATTCCTGAAGGCAGAGCTTAACGGGCTAAGGGATGATATGTTCCGGGGAAGAATTGTCTGCTCCGGAATAAAAGGCATAGTGCCCGGAAACAACACAGTTGTCGGAGAGTACATGCACTCCCGATACGGTGTTCCGTATGAGGATATTGTAATTATCACCGGCCCCAGCCATGCTGAGGAGGTGGCAATGGAGAAGCTCACTTATCTCACCTTCGCCTCACCAGAAACATCTCATGCCGGAAGGGTTGCAGAACTCTTTTCAGGCAGCTGGATTATGACTCTCATATCGTCTGACCTGTTCGGTATAGAGTATGCTGCTGTTATGAAAAATATCTACGCAATTGCTACAGGAATAGCCCACGGTCTGGGTTACGGCGACAACTTCATAGCTGTGCTGCTGGCAAACGCTGCCGGGGAAATGCGTCGGTTTGTTGATGCGCTTTCCCCTGAGCAAAGGGATATTACAGATTCCCCGTACCTCGGTGACCTTCTGGTAACGGGCTATTCGCAATTCAGCCGCAACCGGAACCTCGGACATATGATCGGGAAAGGATATCCTGTTAAAAACGCCCTTCTTGAGATGACGCAGGTGGCTGAGGGATATTATGCATCAGATTGCATCAATGAGGTTAAGAGGAAAACCGGTTCAGACATTCCCATTGCTGATGCTGTTTACAGGATTCTGTACCTGAACTCGGCCCCCGCGAAAGAGATGAGAATCCTCTCGAAAAATCTAAGATAAGAATATGAAAAACAACATTTCTGTAAACGTTAACGGCATCAGTTCGTTTGTAGGTGAAGAAGAACTTAACAGATTAACTATTTGTGCAATAGAGCACCTTGCAACTCTCCGGGAAAGCAGAGGTCGGGGAAGTGAGTTTACCGGCTGGCTCCGTTTGCCTGACAGTGTTGTCAATGAGACCGCGGCTGTTAAGGCGTGTGCAGCAAGGCTGCGTTCCCAGGCGCCTGTGACAGTGGTTGTCGGCATAGGTGGCTCATACCTTGGCGCAAGGGCTCTCACCGAGGCACTGAATGACCCCTTCGCTCCGAAGGAGCACACGCTCCTCTTTGCAGGCCATACCCTCAGCGAGGATTACCATGCGGCCCTGCTCAGATTCCTTGACGGCACTGCCTATAATATAGTCGTAATCTCAAAGAGCGGAACCACCACCGAGCCGGCAATAGCCTTCCGGGTCCTCCGTGACCACCTCAGGAACAAGATGGGGGTGGCTGCCATGAAGTCACATATTGTTGCTGTCACTGACGCCCGGCGAGGTGCATTGCATGACCTTGCCGTCACCGAGGGTTATGAGACTTTCGTTATCCCTGATGATGTTGGCGGCCGCTATTCGGTTCTGACACCGGTTGGATTACTGCCTCTTGCCCTCGCAGGGTATGACATTGACGCTTTTGCCCGTGGAATGCTTGACATGGCCCTCTCCGTAAGGGAGGGGAATGATACGCCTGCAAACATTGCCGTAACCTATGCGGCAGCACGTAACACCCTGTATTCAATTGGGTATTCGACAGAGATCCTTATAAGCTACGAACCATCGCTGGTTTTCCTTGCCGAGTGGTGGAAACAGCTCTACGGCGAGAGTGAGGGCAAGGAGAGCAAGGGCATCTTCCCGGCATCGGTGACATTTACAACAGACCTCCATTCCATGGGACAGTATATCCAGCAGGGCGAACGCAAGCTGTTCGAGACGGTGATCCACGTGGCGGACTCGCGTAATAAGCTTGTTGTGCCCGGCGCCACTGACAACTCTGACGGCATCGGCTTCATCGCCGGCAAAAGGATGACCGAGGTAAACCACAAGGCTGAGGACGGCACTCGCATTGCGCATACAGACGGAGGTGTACCTGTGATAATGGTCAGCATGGAGCGTATTGATGAATATAACCTGGGCCAGCTGATGTATTTCTTTGAACTGGCCTGCGCCATCAGTGGTTATGTTTTGGGCGTCAATCCCTTTGACCAGCCGGGGGTGGAGTCATACAAGAAGAATATGTTCGCCCTCCTGGGCAAGCCTGGTTTCGAAGCCGAACGCGAACGGCTCGAGCAACAGTTGAAGACTCAGGCTGGCTTATAGAGACCATCAATATCGGCACCGGCAAAGCCTGCATCATAGAGATATTTCGGGACATGATTGAGCCTCTTCGCCTGGGCCGGTGTTATGAGCGGGTAGTGTCTCATCGTGTACGTATGATCGCCAATGTATTCAAGGTCTTCTCCTGTTGTTTCCCAGTCGCGGTCATCAAATCGCGAAAGGTCAATAGCACGTGAATAGCTTCGCAGCGATTTCTGCCCGTTCAGGTTATAATAGAGATCGAAATAGGACATTGCCAGTTCGCGAAGTGTCCGGTAAACCGGTTCGCGGAAGCGCAATACGGTGGTATTTGATTTCGCGACGGCGCCCCAGCACCCTGCCTCACGGAATACGGCAATTATATGATCATCATCATTTTCTGCAGTCAGATCGACGATAAGCGGTAGGTATCCAAGCCTGCGGAGGGCAGCGGCAGCAAACATCCCGCCATCCATGCAGTGGGCCATCCGTTCCTTCATTACCAGCAGTGGCGAGAGTGTCCGTTTTGTTGAGTTGTACGGAATTGAATCCAGAAATTCCTGGATTTTCACCGGGGAATTGAGAGGTTTCAGCAGCTCACTCAGCTCCATGTGTCTCAGTTTATTCACGAATGTCGGATATACAATGCTGTATGGCCTACGGTCAAATTTATTTTATGTTGCTCTTCTACAATGCTTTATGGCCTACGGCTAATCTGTATAATATGCTACTGGTCTACAATGCTGCATGCTCTGCGGATAAAATCTCACATTGCAAATCGCACGTCTCAACTCCAAGTATTTTTTATTATCAGCCATCAACAGTCCTGCAAAGCTGTATTACAGGCCAAATTAATTCGCAACTCGCAATTCGCAACTCGCAAATCTAAGCCTCCGGCTTCATCTGCGGGAAGAACAGCACATCCTGTATCGAGGGCTGGTTGGTCATGAACATGGTGAGCCTGTCGATACCCATTCCCATTCCCGAGGTAGGAGGCATGGCATATTCCAAAGCCCTGACGAAGTCCATGTCGATAAACATTGCCTCGTCATCACCCTTTTCCGAGAGACGAAGCTGATCCTGGAACCTCTCGAGCTGGTCGATTGGGTCATTCAGCTCGGAGTAGGCGTTGGCCAGCTCCTTGCCGTTGACCATCAGCTCGAAACGCTCGGTCATACCATGCTTGCTGCGGTGTTTCTTTGTCAGCGGTGAGGTCTCCTGCGGGTAGTCAATGATGAATGTGGGCTGGATGAAGTGATGTTCGCACTTCTCTCCGAAAATCTGGTCAATCAGCTTGCCCTTTCCCATCGAGGGAGAGTGGCCTATCTCCATCCTGTCGCACTCCCGGCGCAGGTCATCCTCAGTCATGTCTGTTATGTCAATGCCGGCATATTCTTTTATGGCGTCGGTCATGGAGATACGCCTGTAGGGAGCCTTGTAGTCTATGACATGCTCACCGAGAGGCACCTTTGTGGTGCCGTGGAGGTCCATGGCCACCTTCTCAAGTATCTTTTCTGTGAACTCCATCATCCAGTTGTAGTCCTTATAGGCCACATAGATCTCCATCACTGTGAACTCGGGATTATGCGTGCGGTCCATCCCCTCGTTGCGGAAGTCCTTTGCAAACTCGTAGACTCCGTCATAACCGCCTACTATGAGACGCTTCAGGTAAAGCTCGTCCGCTATCCGGAGGTAGAGAGGTATGTCGAGGGCATTATGATGAGTTATGAATGGTCTTGCTGCGGCACCGCCGGGAATAGGCTGAAGCACGGGTGTCTCCACCTCGAGGTAGCCATAAGAGTCAAAGAGCTCACGCATCGACCTGATTATCTGCGTGCGCTTGCGGAAAACCTCACGGACTTCGGGATTGATGATCAGGTCGACATAACGCTGGCGGTATCGCATCTCAGGATCAGTCACCGCATCGTACAGAACCCCGTCCTTTTCCTTTACTATGGGAAGAGGGCGGAGCGACTTGCTGAGGAGGGTCAGCTCCTTCACATGAACGGTGATTTCGCCCATCTGGGTGCGGAATGCAAAACCCTTCACTCCGATGATGTCACCAATATCCAGAAGCTTTTTAAACAGGGTATTGTACAATGTTTTGTCCTCGCCCTGGCAGAGGTCATCACGACGTACATAGATTTGTATGCGGCCAGAAGAGTCCATCAGCTCGGCGAATGAGGCGTTGCCCATGATACGGCGGCTCATGATCCGGCCTGCCAGGCATACATCCGTGAATTTATTTTCAGTGTCACTGAATCCTGCCAGTATTTCTGCGGCCGAAATGTTAACCGGGTACATTGCAGCAGGATAAGGGTCTATGCCAAGTTTGCGTATTTCTTCAAGTGATTGCCTGCGAACCAGTTCCTGCTCGCTCAGTTGGGGTGTGCTCATGTTACGAAAAATTTTTGCAAAGGTAGCACTTGAGAGGCAATAGACAATAGCAGAAATTCACCGAAGGCGATTCATCCGGTCACAATTCTTATTGCCCTGCGGGCGAAGGTGCTGCGGGGTTCTGCCAGTTACCGGCAGTAACGAATCCCGATGCTGGCATTGACGGATGAAACTGCCTTGATTATGCCCGTGGTACTGATACCGAAGTTCACCCGCCAGTTCTCCCCGGTACGTACATTAACCCTGCAGCCTGCTATACCTCCGAAGAAGGTTCCTTCGAGCACCCTGTTGAGATACACAATATTTGTCATCCTTCCGATGTAATCAGGGCTTTCAGGCATCTCATAACGGTTCAGGTCAAACACATTTGACTGCCAGGTGATGACCGGGCCTGCATAAACATCCAGTGAAACCGCCCCGCCGTTGCCGGCTGTCACAACCGGTGCCGCATACAGACTGTAAGCCGCATGATGGTAATTGAGATCCAGCAGCTTCACGCCATTGACGGTTTCGTTTCTCCTGATTGTCCGTGACCCGAGAGTATAGCTTCCCCCGATCTCGAGTCTGAGCCAGGGCTTCAGACTGTGCTGCAGGGATATAGTGTAACCCGCACCGCTCATCCGGTACTGTGGCATATAAATATATGAGCCCGAAAAATTGAGGGATCCATTGTCCTGTGACCAGATTATACCGCCGCCGGCAAGCAGAATCATTGTTATAATCAGCTTTTTCATGGTTTCCGGGTTATCTGTAGTTTAAGAATTCAATCATCAGTCGCACCGAGGCCAGGCTTGATTTTTCAAGTATGACGAACTCTGCCTTATCGCTTTCAGCCGAGATCTTCAGTGCCCAGGCTGAGTCTCCGTCGGCCTCATCACCAGTCCAGTAATATCCTGCGGTATTCTTTTCCTGCAACTGGCCTTCAGTAACTATTCCCGGCAAAGTGAGCCGCAGTCCGTGCTCTGTCTCCACCTGCAGATTGAAACCTGCCAGGACAGCCCCGCCGCAGAAGTCAATCATCTTCTGCCAGTCGGCTTTTGAGGGAAGGTCATAATCTTTTTCAAGGGTGTCTGCCACAGTCCAGGGCATCAGGGTACCGTATGCGGCACGGTCCGCAGAAGCAGTGTAGTTGTACCAACTGTCAGAGTCGGGAAGCTGAATGTTGTCATAAGACCACATCCATGACCAGTGGTGATCAGGATAAGAGAACTGGTAGTTTATTGTACGGAATCCAATCTGAAGATCTGTAAAAGGCCTGATAATTCCGTAGTTCACATCGGTATAGAAGCCCTGATAAAGCTCTGTAATATTCCCATCGCTGTTTCTAACCTGCAAACCGATATAACCGCTGTTATCGTAAGGGAACTGCACGGTAACGACAGGACTGTTGCTCCAGTCTGTTTCCCACCCGAGGTGATCACCGTTGAGATCCCACCGGTATTCCAGCCAGTCACCCTCCTCTGTTGAAAAGGAACCGGACGCATCAAGATTTACCTTGAACATATAAATGGGAGACGTCTGAGCGCTGAAAAGGGCCACAGGCGATGTCAGTTCTTCAGGGTCACAGGATGCAAGGATAACCGCCGATAGTAAAATTGATAGTATTATGGGTGTTTTCATGGCAGGTAGTCTATTTGGTATAACTGAAAAGAACGCCGAACAGAACCCTGATCTGGAATCCGAAATCGTCGTCAAGGATACTGTAGTTGCATGAGAGAGCCGAATCGAAATAGAGATGGTAGTCAAGCCTCTGCTGGAAGCCTATGCCTATTTCGGGAGTCAGTGAACCTTTTATGAATCTTTCCAGATGAGGATTATGAGATGACGGATCATAACCGCTGCTTTCTGAACGGGTTGTTACAAGTGAGAGAAGGTCGCTCATCTTAAAGAGTCCGTAAACTCCCTGCAGGTTGTTGCCGCTGCGCCCCTTTTCAATGTCACTCTTCTTGAGGAAATAGTAACGTCCTCCGAGTGACAGCCCCTGGAGATGGAATGCTTCGCCCTCAGACCATGTCATTATCGAGTTAATCTCTGTAACTGCCGAAAGGGAAGTGTTGATCTTCTGTTCAAATCCGCCATGCAGTGTAAAGACCAGGAAATTGAAGTTGTCACTGGGCTTGAAAGGCTGGATACCGATCTTGAGCAGCCTGTCTTCGTCTCCCAGCCGCACATCGAGGTAGCGGTACTTGTTCCGGTAGTAATACTCCTGGTCCTGCTGAAGCTCTGTCTCAATCTTCACCGTATCGGTCTGTGCAAGGCAGACTGTGCCCGTAAGTGAGGCCGCGCAAATTAGAAATATCAATGCTGACTTTTTCATTTCCTGTTACTTTTTAAATAGTTCGCGGGCATCAAAGCCGACACCAATAGTGATCATCGAGATTGCTGATCCGGTACTTAAATGTGACCGGAAATCAGCCCGTGCGTTAAGGTACAGGGAAGGAGAGACCTGCCGGTGGTAGTTGACTCCGAAAGTAATTCCGAAATCAGGCGTTCTGGCAAGTTTCTGCTCAAAATACTGCATGTAGCTGTAATCTCCGGTGGCAGGATTGTAGGTAAGCCATGTCCCGCCTCCGGTCGCATCAGTGTTTATAAAATACGCACCGCTGATGCCACCATGTACGCTGAAGAAACGCTGGCCAATCCTGAAGGGAGAGAAACCCAGTTCGGCACTCAGGTCAATGGCAGTCTGATTCTCGAAAGCCCCTTCAATCCAGCTCTCTCCGTTAATTATCCATGAGGTCAGGTTCTCCCGTATATAGAACCTCCTGCCTATAGTCTTCAGGTG
>Ga0209099_1000199_pt1 | contig 69437 bp, 69 predicted proteins | sample AD_JPNHW2_MetaG_FD_184430 | JGI IMG/M metagenome (GOLD analysis project Ga0209099, IMG submission 184430) | Active sludge microbial communities of municipal wastewater-treating anaerobic digesters from Japan - AD_JPNHW2_MetaG (SPAdes) (version 2) | ecosystem: Engineered > Bioreactor > Anaerobic...
ATTCAACTTCGAGAGGTACGAATAATCGGAACGATGATTCCGGTATACGTCACGCCGTTTGAGAAGACGCAGGTCGTTGATGTGGATGCCAACCGGACAGGATATCTCGCACCGGCCGCAGACCATGCATTGAAGCGCCAGCTTCTCCATGACATGCTGATCGCGCACCGACCGTATGAAATAGACGGTTTGCATGTGGTTGATCCCCGCGGCAAAAGAGAGTTGACAGGCATCGATACATACGCCGCAACGGGGGCAGGAATAAACCTCCACGTCATTTACACTGGAATAGCTGGATTTGGGTTTGATTCCGAAGTGACGGAAGAAGATCAGCAGCACTTCTGTCGGAATGTGCATGTACCGCGAATAGGGGAGGGTGACGAAGAAGATGCCGAGGGATAATGAATAAGCCCACCAGAATCCATAAGCTATGTAAGGCGCCATGTAGGGGGCAAACATAACCAGCAGATTGCCAAAATGTTGAGTAAAAAATCCACCTCCACCGTAGTATCCTGCCGTGAAACCTTCCGCAAATAAACGACAGGGGAAGATAGCCCAGAGACAGTACAAGGCGACACGGTCGGTAAGTTGATGGTTGGTGGTTTTCTTCATCCCGAACCACTTGGAGTGTCTCCGCTTGAAAATGGCCAGGATGACGCCGCTGAGCAGGAACAGCAACAAAAAGTCCATCGTGAAACGGAAAAAGCCGGGCACCGTGAAAATCTCAAATGGGAGCACCCGGGTGTCATGAATAAAAAACTTCAGGAAGATGGGATAATAGGGCGGGTTGATATACCAGCCGGAATAAATTCTCGATTCCATGTTCCCTATCACGATCAGGAGGAACCATCCCAAGGCAAAGCTCATGTGCATGTACCCGAGAAGGGGATTTTTCCGGAACATTTTCCGGTGAATCAGACTCTCCATGAACACTTCTTTCAATGCCCCGAAAACCTTCACGGTACGAAGACTTCTCAGAAAACGGTATTTGTCTTCGGGCTTCAAAGCATGGATCCACCGGTAGAACCGGTTGAAGATGGCCACCAGTACGTAGATCAGACCGATCGAGAAGGGCAGTACAAAAAAGTTAAAGGTCATAATCCAAGTCTTTCAATCGCACTATGCAGGGAAAGGATCAGGTTTCTCAAATTCACTCCGCGGGGACAGACGACCTGGCATTTGCCGCAGAACATGCATTTCCTGATCTCGGTTTTCAGATTATGTATTTCTCCCCGTCTGAGGAACGTGTGTACCAGACGGATGTTAAAATCGGTGAAGTTCCCGGCAGAACAGGTGGCGGTACAACTTCCGCAGGCGACACATTGATTGGCCGTCGGCTCATAATATTTCAGGTAATCGAGTACACGGCGCTCATTCCGGTCGTAATCGATCTGACGGTCATGCAAAGGGGTATAGCCGAAGTTTTTCACACAGTTAATGTTGAGAATTCAGATAAGCAGAAATTTGTACGGCCGCCGCTTGTCCGTCAGCGATGGAGTTGACGATGCAGGCAGGGCCTTTCACGGCGCCGGCGAGAAAAACGCCTTCGGTCGCGGTGTTGTTGGCCATGATATGTTCATCGGAAGGAAGGATAAACCGGTCATCTCCGGTCGAAAGCCCAAGCATCTCAACCAGTTTGTTGGTTTCGGGCGGCGCTACCATCCCGACCAGCAGGACGACCAGATCAACGGTGATTTTCAAAGGTCTGGCAGTCAGGGTGTCTTCAACCTTCACGACAATAGAGCCATCGGTGTTTTCAGCGCATTCAGATACTCTGCCGCGGATGAAATTGATCCCCCAATCGCGTTGTGCTTCGAAATACATCTCTTCAAAATGACGATCGAACATCCGGAGATCCATATAGAAATTGAAGATCTCGGCATCGGGGAACATCTCTTTGGTCTCAATGGCCTGCTTGACGCCTGTTACGCAGCATGCTTTGGAGCAATACATGTTTCCGGATTTCTCATCGCGCGAGCCGACACAGTGGATGAAAGCGACGCGGCGCGGAGGTCTGTCATGGAACATCGGTTTGATGCCCAGGCGGAACATCTCTTCCAGCTCCGCTGACGTCATCACATGATCGTATATGCCGTATCCGTATTCTTCTTTTTTGAATGCATCGAACAGCTGATATCCGGTAGCCAGCAGGATGGCATCACCATGCAACTCATGCTGATTGTCCAACGTCACTGTGAAAGTGCCGTTTCTCCGGATAGCTGTCACCGAGGAGTGCAGAAGGACTTCGACATCCTTCATTTTTCCTTCCAGAAAAGAGATCACTTCCTGGCTTTCTCTCCTGTCGGGGAAAAGACGGTCCCATTGCCGGACATGACCTCCGGTTTGGTTTTCTTTCTCGATGAGGCAGACGCTGAAGCCCATTTCTGTCAGTGCTGAAGCCGCCGACATACCGGCCACGCCGCCTCCGATGATAATCACCTGTTTTGCCATATTAGTAAAACTTTAGTACTGACGGGGCTTCCGGTTTTCCCAGGTATTCCCCCCCCTTGCCCAGGAATTTGGCTTCCGGATCATACGGGATCCCGATCTTGTCGAGAAGAGGTTCAACGGGCACCTGATGAACCTGTAATCCCAGGTCCCAGGGATTATAACCTAAAACCATTCCTGCCAGTTCTTCGTAAGTCAGCACGGGAATACCCTGTCCGTTCTCTCCGTATGTGACGCCTTCCATTTCTCCGAGAGCGTATTGCCAACGGTCGAGGAACATCGGACAACCGGGACAGTTGGTCAGGATAAAATCGGGTTTATACGGAGCCATGGATTCGAATTTTTTCCGTGAGCATGAAATGGAATAACCCCGGTTGGCCTGCACCAGGTACTGCCGGAACCCGAACCCGCAACAATGCCGGCGCTCGGGATAATCGATCACTTCGCCACCCCAGTCTTCGATCATACCGACGAGCACATGGGGATATTCTGCTCCTCCTACGCCTTTGGAGGGGAACATCTTGGAGTAGTGGCATCCGATATGTTCTACTCCCCGTAACGGTTTCCCGGTATAACGGTTCACCAGCCGGAATGTTCCTTTTTCCCCGATCTCTCTCCGGAATTTATAGATGACATCGCTGGCGTGGGATACATTTTTCGGGATAGTGAATTCCTGGCCGGTAGCTTGCCGCAGAAAGTTGCGTACTTTCTCCAGGACTTCCGGGAAATGGTGCCACGTCTCGAGCACTTCATTGTACAGGCCGAAAGAGGTGATGCACGAAGTGACCAGGTTCTCGTACCCCGATGAGGTCATCAGGGCAAACTGACGGGCGATGATAGTCATGCTGGTCTCAAAAGGAACTACATCACTGTGGTAGCCGATACCGGAACAGGTCGTATGGGAGGCGTTCTCGTATACATCTTTCCCGAGTTCGCCTTTCATGATCTGAAGAAATGCCTTTTCCGAAGCGGGAAAGAAATTCTGACGAACGCAGCTTCTGACATAAAAATAACGGTCATCGGGAATCTCTTTCTGGTATTCCTGCCATAGCCGTTTTTTACCTTCGATCTTCATTCCCCTTCCGTGTGTTTTTTACTGTTGGTAGTATAGATGTGCCTGAAGTATTCATTGGTCATCGTATCATCGAATTCCATCCCCATCTCTTCCGCTTTGCGTCTACTGAGTTCTTCAATTTTTTGGAAACGTGCGGTGCCTCCGGTGACATCAAAGATCTTTTTCAACTCTTCCAGATCTTCGTCCGGTACCTTCCGGAGAACTCCCGGTCCGGTTTTCTTATAATTGGCGCCCAGCCGGTCCATAACCGGTTCCAGGTGATCGTGTTCCCATTCCCAGATCGGTCCCTGTTCGGGATGATTTTCCGGAAGGATATTCGCCGGGAACAGGCAATAGCCGTATTGAAGGATCCAATCGCCGACGGTACGTTTCAGCGCCAGTTGTTGCCGTCCTTTTTCTGATTCGATGAAATAACCGAGATCCTGGGAAGCAGTGCGGAGAACGGTGATCAGCAAGCCGGGAGCGTTACCGCGGGGGCACCGGGTTACACATGACATGCATTCACCACAATACCAGATCGTATCACTCTTCAGCAGGGCTTCAATCCGGTTGTCGTCCCGTGTCTGCAACGTCTCTGCGATCTGGCGAGGCTGATAGTTATAAAATTCAGCTGCCGGACAAATAGCCGTGCAGGTGCCACAGTTCAGACAGGCTTTCAGGCCTTCGACAAACCGTACATCTTTGGTCAATCTATCATATAAAAGCCCCATTGGACAAAAGTAATGATTGTTGCGAACAATGACAAAAAGCAGGAAAAGGGAGGTGATTATTTATCGGTGAACACATAATCGAGCAGGTTGGCTCCCATCTGCAATGCTTTCAGCCTGGTAGGTTCAGAGTCTTTATGAACGGCCTGGTCTTCCCATCCGTCGCCCAGGTCACATTCGTACGTGTAAAAACAAACCAATCGCCCGTTCCAGAACAGACCAAATCCCTGCGCCGGCTTTTTATCGTGCTCATGAATTTTCGGGAGACCATTGGGGAACTGATATTTCTGATGATAAACAGGATGGTCGAATGGGAGTTCCACGAAATCGAGTTCCGGAAATACCTTTTTCATCTGGGGCCGGATGTACTGATTCAACCCATAGTTGTCGTCGATATGCAAAAAGCCGCCAGCCATCAGATATTGACGGAGATTCTGCGCTTCCTGATCGCTGAAAACCACGTTGCCGTGGCCGGTCATGTGGACAAAGGGATAATTCATGATCTCGGGATTCCCCACATCCACGGTGGCAATATCCTCGCTGATATTGGTTCCCAGGTTGGTGTTAGCGAACCTGACCAGGTTTGGCAAAGAGGTCGGATTGGCATACCAGTCGCCTCCGCCGGAATATTTCAGTAATGCGATCTGAAAGGAGGACTGTGCGAACAAACCGCCTCCCGGAAGAACAATCAATAGAATAAGTAACCGTAAGTATCTCATAGAAAATCTTTCAATGTTCACATGATTTGACTGATCACGCAAGCAACTACGCCGGCTGTTTCTGTTCTGAGTCTGTTGTCTCCCAGACTTACCGGGACAAAGCCATTCCTGATGGCCGTTTGCACTTCCGTGGCCGAAAAATCACCTTCCGGACCAATGAGAATGAGCCGGTCGGAATCCGGAGCGACCAGGTTCTTTAACTGCTGCCCGGTGTCTGTCTCACACCAGGCGATAAACTTCTGACCTGTTCTTGGCTGCCCGATGAAATCATCGAATTCTAAAGGCGCATTCAACAGGGGTAGCCAGCTTTTCAACGATTGTTTCATGGCCGAGATCATGACTTTCTCCAGCCGGGCTAACTTTAACGTGTTCCTTTCAGAATGAGCACAGAAGAGTGGCGTTATTTCATCTATTCCGATTTCCGTGACTTTCTCCAGGAACCATTCCAGCCGCTCCATGTTTTTAGTGGGAGCAATGGCGATGTGAAGACGATACGGGCTGCGGGCAGGGGTGAAGGAAGTCGACATGACTTCTACTGAACACCTCTTGGGATGATCATCGGTGATCCGGCATTCGTGCATATTCCCCCGACCGTCAGTGATGTGAATGGTATCCCCGACTTTGAGCCGGAGAACACGGATGCAGTGCTTGGATTCCTCCTCGGTGAGCGAGTATAAAGATCCTGAAATATCCGGGCAATAGAATAAATGCATGTTGTTTAAAACAGATTACAAATATACCGAAAAAGGGAGAGTATCAACCCTGGTATAAATGCTGTACATAGTAATCATGCACATAAGTGACGAAGAAGATGAGGGCGGCTGCCAGCACAAGGGTGCAGCTCAGGTACATTCCTGCCAGCCCGATCAGTTCGGAAAGGAACCCCAGGAACAAGGACCCCATCCCGATACCCAGGTCGAAAGCGGTGGTAATGGTGGCATTGGCGGCTCCCCGTCGTTCTATGCCCACGACGTTGTTCACCATGGTCTGCACGGAAGGCATCAGAATCCCGCTTCCCATCCCGATCAGGAAGGCGGAAAGAAGGAAGCACCCGGTATTATGGAGCAGCGAGAGCACCAGAAATCCCAGAATGGTAACGACAAAACCGGTGATCATCAGCCGGTAAGGACCGCTGCGGTCGAAGATCCTCCCTGCAAAAAGCCGTGAAAGAAATATTCCTCCGGCAATAATCAAAAAGAAAGGCCCGGAAGCATTGAATTGATGCTCTTTATCGAACAAGGTGATGTAAGAAATCACTCCCCCGTAAGTAATGCCGAACAGGATATGGGTGAGTGCCATGGGGAGGGAACTTTTTTCAATGAAATTTTTCCAGCTGAAATGTTGCTTTTTGGCCGGCCGGGGCATGGGAGGGTATTTTACAAACGACGCCAGTATCAGTCCGAAGAGGGCAAAGCATGATGCCGAATAGAACATCGGGCGGAACCCAAAACGGTGAAGGATGGTTATCGCGATGACCGGACCGAGTGCCATGGAAATGGTGAACGACATGCCATAATAGCCGATCCCCCTTCCTCTTTTCGTTGAAGGGATAATGTCCACCACCGTCGTAGATCCCGTGGTAGTAGTGATTCCCCAGGTAAAACCATGAAAGAAGCGAAGGGCAAACAGCGCAGCAAACGTAAGCATGAACGGGTAGACTGACAGCATCAGGGAAAATATGAGAAAGGATATCAGGTAGATCCACTTCCGGCCGATGGCATCAATGGCATATCCCGTGAAGGGCCGGATGATCAGGGCGGAAATGGTATAGGCCGCCAGGATATATCCTACATCGTGTTTCTGAGCTCCCAGAACGTCGATGACATAAACGGGGAGGGTTGGCATCAGGAAATAAAAGCCAATGGTCATAAACAAATTCCCCGCTGCAAGCAGGATGTAGTTTCTCGTCCAGAGTTTCTCGTTCATAACTGATCAACATCAGAAACACAATACCTCTTCAGGCTATCTCTTCAGCACCAGCTTGGCCGATGCAACAGATCCGGAGGATTCGGTCTGCAGGAAATACACACCATCGGGGAAACCGCGAAGGTCAATCTCCCAGGTCCGACCCTTGGGGGTTTGTCCTTTTACTACCGGGATGCCCAGTTCGTTGAAAACCGTATAATGTTGAATAACGTCTGTTGTGCCCGTGACGGTGAAAATACCTGACGAGGGATTTGGACAGACGCTAATCCGGTCGCAGGGTAATTCAGGAATGGCATCGCAGATTACGAACGACAGGACAATGGTGTCATTCCCGGTACAACCCTGTTCGTTGGTGACTTGAACGGAGTATGTCAGAATGCCGGTCCCGTTGGTAATGGCGTAGATCGTTTGAGTCGTTTCACCTGTTGACCACAGATAACTGCTGCCCGGATTCCCGGCATCCAGCAGGAAGGAATTTGGTAAACATACCAGGGTATCGCTGCCAAGAAAAACAACGGGACTATCCGTAACCGTAATAAAGGCTGGTTTGATGATGGTGTCGGTGGAAATTCCGTCGCTGACGATGAGCGTTACTTCATAACTGCCTGCAACATCGTACCGGATACCGGCAGGGTTTTGTACAGATGAGGAACCGGGGGTGCCACCCGGGAAAGACCAGGCCCATGAGATGGGATTACCGGTGGTCTGATCGGTAAAGTCCACACTTTCGCCGGTGCAGATAACGGAATCACTGGCAGTGAAACCGGCGACCAGCATGGGATTCAGTATCTCGATAGCATCAAGGTCAAACCCGGCATCAGCCTGACTGATAGAACCGTCGCCATCGTCGATCAGCTTGAGATATCTTGTTTTAGAACAAGAATTGACATTCAGGTCAAACGATTTGGTTCCTGTCGCGGCGCCCAGGCTGATCCAGGGACCGTCCATGGTAGCTCCGGTATAAACGGTATATCCTTCAGGGGTACCGCCACTTTCCCAGATTCGGAAGTCATCACCTTCGTGATTGAAAATGGTATCGCCCATATCGATGATCACCCATCCGGATTTGCCCAGTGAATAGGTGGCGCTGTCGGGACTTCCCAAAACTCCGGGGGTATAACTTTCATCAGGATAAGTGCCGGATCCCGGATAATAAGGAATCTCGGAAGAAACAACGCGGTAAGCATATTTAGCGCCTCCTGGAACCAGTTGGAAATTGGTCACTACACTCCCGGTTGATGGGACCGTTATACCGGATATGGTTTTTGTCCGATATCCGTTCGCCGTCACTTTAATAGAATGATTGCCGGGCAGGAGGTACTTGTGATAGTCGCCAACTTGCGGATCTGTGTATACCGGGAAAAAACCATCTACCCAAACCGTTGCCATGACAGGAGCGCCGGTGATGGAATCTGTCACCAATCCTTCCACGCCGTCTCCGGCTCGTTGGATCATCTCGGTCACCGCGGGTTTGTTGTATCCGTAATAGGTGGCGATCATGCTGGCAGAAGGTTGTTTCTGGTTGGTGATCTCAATAGACCAGCCTGCCTGGCCAATGGAACCGTAGATGTTGTCCTTGGTGCTGCCGAAGATCTGGTACATGACATTATAACCCTGTCCGTATGGCAGGGAGGGATACCCGGAAGTAGAAGAATATAACCCTGCCAGGTTGTTGATGTGGGCATAATCGGCAGGGGCATTGGTTTTATAACTCCACGGGAAAGAGATGATCTCCGTTCCGCCATGATAACAGGTAAAGACAACCGGATTATGGGCTAACTGGAGATCTCTGACGATCTTTGATTCCGGTTGAGAGAAAGCGGAAGGACTGTTCCCTTCACCTCCCCACATGTAACCGCAGTCACGGTTGATATCGACTCCGTTCTCGTTGTATCTCGAAACATTGACATACCCATCGGGATTGACGTGATAAAAAAGCCAGATCTCGCGTGTGTTGACCATGTCGGTGATTTCGGGATCGGTGCCATATCCTTTACAGAGATCCCGCGCATAACGGATGACTACTTCGGGCCCCATGAGTTCATCGCCGTGGATTCCTCCTTCAAAGAGGATCTCCGGCTCGTTCTCGTTGGTGGTTACATTGTCGCTGATCTTCAGCGTGGCAATCTGCCGGCCCCCTGCACTGGAGCCCAAAAGCACTTTTTGACAAATAGCAGGATATGCGGTGGCAAGACTGTCAGCCAATGCATTGATGGTGGTGTAATTGTAATAACCTCTGATATCATCGCTGTTGAGAACGTCCCGGCTGTGTTGGTTCAGATCGGGGATCGTAATCCGATAGTCCAACCCGGCGTTTTTAATCTTTTCCGTTTCTGATGGCGTCACATAGACCCGCAAAACAGTTCCGTCGGGTGAAGCCAAATCCGCATTGAGTTTCAGGGATTGAAAAGAAATCTTATCCTGTGCATTGCGGATGAAGACATTGGCTTCCATTTCGCCCGGTCTCCAGCCATATTGTGCTTGAATAGTCAGTATCGGAAGGAAAAAGATTAATAGCAATCCGAAACGTTTCATGATGATTTCAGAATAAAAAATGATGATTAATGAAGAACAATTTTTTCCAGCAAAGCAGATTGTGAGGTAATGACTTTAATAAAGTAAAGTCCGTGTCCGAACCCATTGAGGTTGAGCACTGCATTCCTCCGGTTTCCGCTGCCATTCAGGTCACCGGACATGAGCAGTTGCCCTTGTACATTGAATAGCTGCCAGGTGGCATTCTCATCAGCATGACGCAGCACCACATTTACCAGGCCTGTTGTGGGATTCGGAAAAACATTCAGATCGCACGGATGTCCCTGGAGATCGTTATTTCCAACCACGCCGGTCACTTCAACATCATCCAGGAACAGGTTATTGCCCCGGCGGTTGTAAGATTCGAACATGACCTTAATACCGTTTTGATCAAGCCAGGGTTCAAGATCTACTGAGTAGCAGGGAACTCCATAGGAGCCACCGCACCAGTCGGAAGCTCCTTCCGGGTAAAATTCTTCCATCATGTTTTCATGGGTCACAAAGGTGTTGGGAGTGCCGTCGGGACCCAGGCTCAGCACGCGCGTCCAGGTGTTACCACAGTCTCCGGAGATAGAAACGATCAACGAATCTTTGATGGAACTCCGCTGTGCATAGGCATGACGGAATGTCAGTAAAGCGGAAGAGCAACCGGTAAGATCAATGGCCGGGCTTATCAGCTGGTCGCGCCGGGTCACTGTCGCATAGTCGAAGAAGTTCATCCAGACAGCTTTGTTCCCGCTGACTTCGGAGGGTGCGGTGATGGTATCCCAGGTGGTGGAATAGTCGGGATTGACGACCGTCCAGCCACGTTTACCCAATCCTTGTTCAAAGTCTTCGGTGAAAGGTAAGGTCGAACCACCGTTCACAATATAATCCTCTTTAACCAGGTAATTGGGACCAACCGGGTTTGTCACGGTCAGTTTCACATCATATGGTCCCGACTGGTTAAAGGATACCAGAGGGTTTTGGCTGTGTTCATTGGTGCCGCCGAGATAGGTGACGGTGTTGGGAGTGAATTCCCACGCCCAGGAGGAGGGACAGTTTGCAGACAGATCCGTGAACTGCGTGCTGTCGCCGAGGCACAGGATCTGTTTGTTGCTGGTGAAATTCACTTCCGGTAGCAAGGTCGGGCTGACCATGATATAGTTTGTTTTGGTGATGGAATCGCTTCCGTTTTCGTTATAACAAACCATCTTGACCATGAAAACGCCCGGGTTGCTGTAAAGGATGTTCTGCGGATTTTTTTCTGTGGAGGTACCGGGTGTCGCTCCTTCAAATGTCCATCTCCAGAATGTGGGAACGCCGGTGGAGAGGTCGGTGAAATTGGCAGAACAACCGATGGGCATCGTGTCTTTATCGACCGTGAACGCGGCATCGGGCATGGAGTGATATAAGTCGGAGGCCCATAAGCCGCGGCCATAGGTGCTGGCGCAAAGCGCATCCATCGAAACAGAATCATTATCGTAATACACTTCTAATTCCGTGATGCGGGCTGAATAGGGAAGACCCTGACTGAATGAGATCCAATTACCGGTGGTCTGATCCTTGTAATAAACACCCGATTCTGACCCGACATACAATCCTTCTAAGGCATTTTTATAATAAATGATAGCATTCATCGAGACATCCGGAAGGTTGCCGGTCAGGCTGGTCCATGTCAATCCCCTGTCAGAAGATTTAAATACGTTGTGGCCGGAAGTGATGTACAAGGTATTGGGATCTGTCGGATGAGTAGTGATGTCAGTGATGAGATCACCGGTCGGCTTATTATTGGTGAGATCGACCCAGCTTGGGTTGGCATCCAGACAGTTATCGCTCCGGAAAAACTTGTTATCATTCCGGGAAGCATAGAGAATATTGGCATCAGCATCGGATTGTTCAAGATCGCACATTTCCGAGGAGTTGCTGTTTCCCAGACCGTCGGAGATCTTTTGCCAGGTGATCGAAGTAGAGAGAACATCCCAGCATCTCCAAATATTTTTGTATCCGACAAACATGCACTTGGAGTTGGTTTTGCTCAGGATGAACGGGGTGACCCAGGCACCGCTTTCCGTAATTCCGTAGACGCCTTCACCGGCAATTTGTTTCTCGGAGTTGTTGTTTTTCTTCCGGTAGATGCTTCCATAATAAAGCGTATAGTACGAATAGGCGTCGTTGGAATAATCAATGGCGCATTCCATCCCGTCGCCGCCCCCTGTCGCCAGCCAGCCGGTGGGAGTGAGGGTATAGGTTCCGTTATCCTGGAAACCGTTGATGGTTTTATTACGAGTAGTCTGGCTGGTACCCAGTTTGTAGATCTGACCAATGGTCATGCCGACGGTATGGTCAGTCCAGGTTGTTCCGCCATCAGCGGTAGAATAAATACCGCCATCATTACCGGTATAGAGTTTTCCGTTGACAGGTGAGAAGACAAGACGGTGAATGTCGGCATGCACAGCCTGCACGCTGCATCCGCCATACCAATGAGCGGTGATTGTCCAGGAGGCTCCGCCGTTGATGGATTTCCAGATATCCACTCCGCCTACGAACACGGTCTCGGCGTTGGTGGGATCAGCAGCGATGGAGAGGTCATACCAGCCTTGTCCGCCCGAGTCGGCTCCGTCACAACTCCATCCCAGGATGTTGGGAGTGGTGGATCTCGCGGTGAAATCGGTGCCGGAGTTGGTCGACCGGTACAATCCTTTAAACCCGCTTGAGTTATCAGACTGAAGGAAATAAACATAATTGGGGTCTGCAGCGGAAACGGCAATAGCTCCCCGTTGCCCCGAAGTCAGTCCGGAAGTGATCTTGGTGAAGGAAGTACCGTTATTGGTCGATTTATAAAAATCGGCTCCTGCAGCGGCATACACCGTATTCGGATCGCTTGGCTTAAAGACGATATCCTTGAAATCGCCCGACTGTGTCTGGGCCCAGGTGGATCCACCGTCTGTCGACCGGTATACTCCGCCGCTGGTGGCAGCCAGGATAATCTGGGCGTTGGTGGGATGCTGGATCATTCGTCCCACTGTGCGGTTACCCATGCCGGTGTTGGATGGACTCCAGCTGGAGCCGCCATTGACGCTGACAAAAACACCCAGTCCGGGGGCATCGCCGGCATCACGGTCTCCCGTCCCGATCAGGATCCGGTTGGGATTGGAATAATCCACCACGATGGAGGATACTCCCAGCGTGGGCAGGGTATCGGTATTGGAAACCCAGGACAAGCCTCCGTCAGTGGATTGCCACATGCCTCCCGAAGGGGCTCCTACAAAGATTTTATTCGGGTCGCTGGGATGGAAGGCAACGTCGTTGATACGGCCCAATCCCTCATAACCGGCAGGACCCGGCAAAGGGATGGTCGATGGACCCAGGTTCGTCCATGATCCGTTGGAGGAACGGTTGTTCTTGTTAAACCTGGTTATTTCTTCGTAGGTTTTGGTTTCTGAAGGTATCGATCCGTCGGGATTGATATGTAAACGCGTCATGTATTCCCAACGCTTGAACACTTTCCATCCGCATCCTCTGGTGATGGGTCGTCCTTCCCAGTATTTTTCAAAGGCACGCTGGGTCTGGAAAAAATTCATGTCGGGATCCCGCATCATCTGAATCCAGTAAGGGAAATGTGCGGTATCAGCTAATACACTGTTTTCGGTCTGGGCATTTCCGCAGATCGAAAAAACTGACAGTACGAAGAAGGTCAGGAAGAATTTTCTCATAAAATCGGGAGGTGTTAGTGATTTTTAACACCGTAAAAATACTGAAAATTCTAATACGGTCTTCTCCCGGTAGTTGCCCGTCGTTAGGGATTACCAGCTTCCGCCGGCGCCACCGCCGCCGAAACTGCCGCCGCCGAAGCCTCCGAAACCTCCGCCACCGCCGCTGCCGCCAAATCCACCTCCCGAGGTGAAATTGTTCCATGACCCGCTGTGGGTATGATGTCCCATGCTCCCCAACAGCCAGAAGGCGGCCCAGAAGGGGATGCTTTTACCGATGGAATAAGAACGGGCCCTTGAAACACGAATCAGCAAGAATACGGCTGCCAGGATGATTAAGGGGATCAGCAACCCAAAGGGACTCGATTGCTTCCCTTTTGCATATTGGTCGGCCGTGAATTCACCTTTGACCAACGATATAATAGTACTCACCCCTGCGTTGATCCCGCCGGAATAATCATCTACCTGGAAACGGGGGATCATCTCGTTGTCCACAATCCTCTTGCAGATAGCATCAGGAAGGACTCCTTCCAGCCCGTACCCGGTGGCGATGAACGATTCTCCTTTCTCCGAAGCAGTCTTGGGCTTCACCATGATCACTACCCCGTTGTTTTTCCCTTTCTGCCCGACACCCCATTTTTCTGCCAGACGGTACGTAAAATCCATCTTCTCATAGCCATTCAACGATGGTACGATCACCACGGCGATTTGGGTGGAGGTTGAATCGTTAAAAGCTACCAGCCTGCTCTCCAGAGATTCCCTGTCGCTGGAGCTGAGTATCCCGGCCAGGTCGTTTACCAGTCGGGGAGGATTGGGCCTGTCTGGAATGTCCTGCGCAATAGCTTGACCAATGCCCGTCATCAGCAGCATGATCAGGGATAATACTTTCAATGTTTTTTTGAACACGGTGGTGATTTTTAATAAGTTGTACGAATCGATCTGATGATCAGTGACCAAAAGAAATTTCGTCTGAAAGCTCGTTCACATCTTCCTCCTTATAAGGAAAATATTTCTTCAGTTGCAGGCCGGTCAACCTGATGGCTTCTGTCAGCCCTTCGGTGAACCTGTCTTCCCGAAAATGGGTCAACATGGTTTCTTTGATGCCGTCCCAGAAACCTTCACCGACTTGCTGGTTGATGCCAATATCGCCAATAACGGCGAAACGGCGGTTTTTGATCGCCAGGTATATCAACACTCCGTTCCGTTGCTCTGTCTCATGCATTTTTAACTGCTTGAAAAGATAGGCTGCGCGATCCAGTGTGTCGCCGGAGACGGTATTTTCAATATGGACGCGGATCTCTCCCGAGGTGTCGAGCTCCGCATCCATAATGGCTAACCGGATATCTTCCTGTTGCTCCTGCGTAAAAAAGGTCCTTGCTGATAGTGATGTCATGACCGAAAAATTTCAATTATCAAAACTGCACTTGTGGCGCTTTTTCAGCCCCTGCTGTTGCCGTGAAGTAAGCTTTTTCACCAAATCCGAAGATGCCTGCGAAGATATTACTGGGGAAACTGCGGCGATAGGTGTTGTAGGCCTTGGCCACTTCGTTGAATTTCATCCGCTCAACAGCAATCCGGTTTTCGGTGCCTTCAAGCTGGGCTTGCAGTTCCGAGAAATTTTGCGTGGCTTTCAACTGAGGATAGGCCTCTACCGTAACCATCAGACGACTCAAGGCAGATCCGAGATTATCCTGGGCTGCCTGGAATTTCTGAAGGGAAACTTCATCCAGGTTTTTCGGGTTGATTTGTACACTGGTGGCTTTGGCACGCGCCTCAATGACATCCGTCAGGGTCTGCTTTTCAAAATTGGCAACCCCTTTGACCGTGTTCACCAGGTTCGGGATCAGGTCGGAACGACGCTGATACACATTTTCCACGTTAGCCCATTGCTGGCTAACAGTTTCTTCATTGGATACCAGTTTGTTATACGTTCCTTTTCCCCATGAGAAAAGAATAATGACTACAAGAGCCACTATGATCACCGTGATCCAGCCTTTACTTATTTTCATATCGTTTGAGGTTTAATAATGTTGCTAAATTAAGATTTATCCGATCATTTGTGTTGACCTTGTGACAAACTCGGCCAAGTCTTTGCCTTTCAGCATGTTCTGTGCAAGTAGCGCCAGGTCGAATAACTGTTTGACGGTCGATGCCTGCTTCCCTCCATCGGGTTCGAGCAACAGTTTCCCGATCAATGGATGGTTTGAATTAACGACGAGGTTGAACGTCTCGGGCATCTCTCCGAAGTAGGACATCCCGCCTCCCAGTGACGACATGTCTTTCATCCTCCGCATGAATTCGTTCTGGGTAATCATAAACGGGGCTTCGGTTTCACTCATGCTTTCGAAGGTGATCATGAATTTTTTGGAATCAATCTGCTTTTCCATGATCTCTTTCATCGCTTTTTGCTGATCTTCGTTGAGCTTGGATGGTTGAGCATCTTCCTTCCGGATCAGGTTGTCGATGGTATTCGAATCGACTCTGGCAAACCGCGTCTTTTCGAGTTTTTGTTCCAGCGTATTGATGAAATGCGGATCAATCACACTGTCCATCAGCAACACATCATATCCGCGTTCTTTCACGGCATTGATGAAGCTGAACTGCTCCTGCGCATCCGTTGCATACAGGTAGATGTTGTTGCCATCCTTGTCAGTCTGCGCCGGAATGACTTTTTGGGCATATTCATCCAACGTGAAATACTTGCCATCGGTATTTTTCAGCAGCAGGAATTTCTTGGCACGATCGAAAAAGTTCATTTCGGAGATGATTCCGTACTCGATGAAGACCTTGATGTCGTCCCATTTCGTCTCCAGGTTCTCGCGTTCCTTATTAAACAGCTCCTCCAGTTTATCGGCGACTTTCTTGGTGATATGATTTGATATTTTCTTCACGTTCGGATCTGTCTGCAGATACGATCTGGAAACGTTCAACGGGATATCGGGCGAGTCCAACACGCCATGAAGCAATGTCAGGAATTCCGGTACGATTCCTTCCACTTCATCAGTGACGAAAACCTGGTTACAGTATAACTGGATCTTGTTTTTCTGTACTTCAATGGTCTTTTTTACCTTCGGAAAATAAAGGATTCCGGTGAGGTTGAACGGGTAATCCACATTGAGGTGAATCTGGAATAAGGGTTCCTCGAAAGAATATGGATAAAGCTCCCGGTAGAAGGCGGTGTAATCTTCGGTCTTCAGCCCGGCAGGTTTTTGTTTCCACAGGGGATTGGTATTATTGATGATCCTGGGTTTTTCAACTTCTTTGGTTTTATCGTGACCATGTTCGTCTTTTTCTCCTTCTATCTTTTCCCAGGTCTTTTCATTGCCGAAGCGGACAGGGACAGGCAGGAACTTGCAATATTTATTCAGGATCTCCAGGATTCGCGGTTCTTCCAGGTACTCTTCGGCATCGGATGAAAGATGAAGGATGATCTCGGTGCCCCGCTCAGTTTTTTCCAGCGGCTCCATGGTATACTCGGGACTTCCGTCGCATACCCAGAGGACTCCTTCCGTATCGCCTTCTGTCTGCCATGTCTTGGTCTTGATTTCTACTTTGTCAGAAACCATGAAACTGCTGTAGAAACCCAGTCCGAAGTGACCAATGATCGCGTTCATCTCAGCTTCCGATTTGCTCTTGAATTGATTGATGAACTCTTCGGCTCCGGAAAAGGCGATCTGGTTGATGTACCGGTCCACTTCCTCTATGGTCATGCCGATACCTTTATCTATAACGGTGATGGTTTTATTCTCTTTATCCAACCTGACCTCAATGGTCAGATCTGACAGATCGGCGGTAAATTTGCCCATGGAAGCCAGGGTCTTCAGTTTTTGTGTCGCATCCACTGCATTCGAGACAAGTTCGCGAAGGAAGATCTCGTGTTCTGAGTAGAGGAATTTCTTGATGATCGGAAAGATGTTCTCGGTCTTGACGTTGATATTTCCTTTCTGCATAGTTTATCTTTTTATCAGATGACTTCACAAAGAGAGTGCCATTCGGTGTCATCATGACATTTTGACGGAAGATGACATGGTTTTTTTTCTTTGGAATCATTTTGACAATGGGGAATTTCATAACTTTACACTGAAAATTGACAGACTTTAACGCTAAAATTTTTTAATATGAATCAGATTGATTGGAAAAATCTGCCGTTCGGTTATTTCAAAACCGATTTTAATGTCAGATCCTACTACCGAGATGGTAAGTGGGAAGAACCAAAAGCTACCGACTCCGAATACATCAATATGCACATGGCTGCTACCTGTCTCCATTACGGACAGGAAGCTTTTGAAGGGATGAAGGCTTTTACCGGCAAGGACGGGAAAGTCAGAATATTCCGCCTCGATGAAAACTGGAAGAGAATCAACTACTCTGCCAGAGGAATCATGATGCCTGAGATCCCCTTCGAAATGTTCAAAAAGGCCATCCTGGATGTGGTCAGATTAAACATCAAGTATGTGCCTCCTTTCGGGACCGGCGCTTCGTTGTACATCCGTCCGTTGCTGATTGGTACCGGTCCGCAGGTGGGAGTAAAACCCGCCAATGAGTACCTGTTCCTTGTCTTCGTCGGACCGGTAGGACCGTACTTTAAAGAAGGCTTTAACCCGGTGAAGATGCAGATCGTCCGTGATTACGACCGCGCTGCTCCGCTGGGAACCGGAAGGTATAAAGTAGGTGGCAACTACGCTGCCAGCCTCCTTTCAGGCGAACGCGCTCACCACGAAGGTTTCGCTGCCGCTATTTTCCTGGATGCCCGTGAGAAAAAATACATCGATGAAGCAGGCCCTGCCAACTTCTTTGCTATCAAAGGCAATACCTATGTCACTCCCGATTCGACATCTATCCTGAGGTCTATCACGAACCTGTCACTCAAAACGTTGGCCGAAGAAGCCGGCATGAAAGTGGAAGCTCGCCATATCCCCGTGGAAGAACTGGCCGAATTTGAGGAAGCAGGCGCTTGCGGCACCGCTGCCGTGATCTCGCCCATCTCCGAAATTCATGACAGGGATACCGGGAAGGTTTATAAATACTGCAAAGACGGCCAGGCCGGTGAAAAATGCACCATGCTGTATCATCGCCTGAAAGCTATCCAGCAGGGCGAAGTTCCCGATCCTTACGGATGGATCACTTTTGTGGAATAAAAATTAAAATTTCCAGATAGAGTGCAGCAGGAGTTTCATTTCCTGCTGCATTTTTTTTGCCTCGTCGCCGGCACGTTCCGCGAAGTCGGGACCGGAAGAAGCATAGATGATGCCGCGGGAAGAGTTGACCAGTATTCCGCAATCCTCATTCATGCCGTAATGAGCCACCTTCTGGAGGTCGCCTCCCTGCGCTCCCACACCGGGGACCAACAGGAAATGGTCCGGGACAAGCCGGCGGATCTCACCCAACATCTCCGGCCGGGTGGCGCCGACCACATACATCATGTTGGTGGAATCGCCCCACTGTAACGACTTGATCAACACCTCTTCGAAAAATTTGGAGTCGGTATCTTTCGAGGTCAGAAACTGAAAATCATCAGCGCCCTTATTGGAGGTCAGGGTAAGCAGGATCACCCATTTATCCGGAAACTCGAGGAAGGGGGTCACGGAATCTTCTCCCATGTAAGGCGCCACCGTGATTGCATCGAAATCGAGACCCGACATCCGTGGATCAAAAACCGCCTTCGCATATTGCTTCGAGGTGTTTCCGATATCGCCTCTCTTGGCGTCGGCAATGGTGAAAACGTCAAACCGGTTCAAATACTGGATCGTCTTCGTCAAACTCTGCCATCCTTTGACTCCATAACATTCGTAGAAGGCGAAATTGGGCTTGTACGCCACAGCATACTCTTGCGTGGCATCAATAATCGCCTTATTGAATTCGAAAATGGGGTCCTCTTTGTCGCGGAGATGAGCGGGTATCTTGGAGATATCAGTATCGAGTCCGATGCACAGGAATGATTTCTTCCTGTCGATAAGAGCAATTAAATCCTGACGTTTCATGATTGGTGGTATTAACTGACGGCTTCTTTTAACCTTTCGGCGTTCTCAGCCAGCTGCAGGGCATCGATAAGAGGCTGCACATCGCCATCGAGGACGACCGGAAGATTATACAGGGTCAGGTTTATACGGTGATCGGTGACACGACTTTGCGGCCAGTTATAGGTGCGGATCTTGGCAGAACGATCGCCCGTGGAAACCATCGTTTTTCTTTTTTTCGATATCTCGTCGAGATATTTCTTGTATTCGAGTTCATAAAGCCGGGTACGAAGCACCTTCATGGCTTTTTCAAAGTTCTTGATCTGAGACTTCTCATCCTGACAACTCACCACAATACCCGATGGAATGTGGGTGAGCCGGATGGCGGAATAGGTGGTGTTGACTGACTGTCCGCCCGGACCTGAAGAGCAGAAGGTGTCTTTCCTTACATCTGACTGCTTGATCTCGACATCAAATTCATCGGCTTCAGGAAGTACCGCCACCGTAGCGGCAGAAGTATGCACCCGCCCCTGCGTTTCCGTTTGAGGGACCCGTTGTACGCGGTGAACACCCGATTCGTATTTCATCTGCCCGTAAGCCCCGTCGCCAATGACATTGAAGATGATTTCCTTGAAACCACCCATGGTGCCTTCCGTAAAGTCAACCAACTCGATTTTCCAACGACGCGTTTCACAGTATTTGGTATACATGCGATACAGGTCCCCGGCAAAAAGGCTGGCTTCGTCGCCACCTGTCCCTGCACGGATCTCTACTACCGCGTTCTTGCCATCCTCCGGATCCGACGGGATCAGCATCAGGCGTATATCTTCTTCCAGCTTGTTTTTTTCTTCGGAATAAACATTCAACTCTTCTTTCGCCATCGACCGGAACTCTTCATCCTTTTCATTATAGATGATCTCTTTCGCGTTTTCGATGTTTGCCAGGATGGTCTTATATTTTTCAAAAGCTTCAATGATGGGCAACAACTCTTTGTAGTCCTTGTTTAACTTGACATACCGTTTCATGTCACTCATTACCGAAGGATCATTCATCTGCTGCTGAATGTCTTCGAACTTAACTTTTATCGCTTCCAGTTTTTCGAGCATATCTCTCTTTAATTCCGGGTGCAAAGGTACGAATGTTTCACCTCCCCTGAAAATCCGGGAGATGATTCATCCGGGTTATTAAAAATGGTCTTAGTATTCGAAGGTGCCTTCTTCGTTGATGATCGTCAGCTGATTCCGGTCAGAAGCTTCGCAACGGCCGATAATACGGGCATCAATGCCAAATCCCCGGCTGATACGGATCAAATCGTCGGCAATGGTTTCCGGAGCATATAATTCCATCCGATGCCCCATGTTGAAAACCTGGTACATTTCCCTCAACGGGGTCTGCGATTCTTCCCGGATCAGGCTGAACAGTGGTGGAATGGGGAAGAGGTTATCCTTGATGACATGCATCTTCTCTACGAAATGCAGAACTTTTGTCTGAGCGCCTCCCGAGCAGTGTACCATCCCGTGAATAGAGGGAAAATACTCTTCAAGGACCGCCCGGATGACCGGTGCATAGGTGCGGGTAGGAGAGAGAATCAGCTTGCCGATATCGATGCCGGGAACCTCCGAGGGATCCGTCAGTAACTTATTACCGCTATACACAAGTTTATCGGGTACCCTGTCATCGAAACTCTCCGGGTATTTGAAAGCATACATCTTGGTCAGGACATCGTGACGGGCCGAAGTGAGACCGTTACTCCCCATGCCACCGTTGTAACCGCTCTCATAGGTTGCTTGTCCGAAAGAAGCCAGTCCGACGATCACATCACCTGACCGGATCCCGGCATTATCAACGACTCTGCTGCGCGGCATGCGGCAGCACACGGTTGAATCAACGATGATGGTCCGCACCAGGTCACCTACGTCTGCGGTCTCGCCGCCGGTCGACCAAATGCCAATTCCCAGCGTCCTCATGGCGGATAAAAACTCTTCTGTCCCTTCTATGACGGCCGAGATCACTTCCCCGGGAACCAACTGCTTATTCCGGCCAATCGTGCTGGATAATAAAATATGATCCGTGGCTCCGACACAGAGGAGGTCGTCCAGGTTCATCACCACCGCATCCTGAGCAATGCCTTTCCATACACTCAGATCACCGGTTTCTTTCCAGTAAAGATAAGCCAGAGAAGATTTGGTGCCGGCGCCATCGGCATGCATGATGGTACAATACTGCTCATCGTTTCCGGAGATATCGGGGATGATCTTGCAAAAAGCTTTGGGATAAAGCCCTTTGTCAACATGGCGGATAGCGGCATGTACTTCTTCCTTTGAAAAGGAGACGCCGCGCTGTTCGTATTTTGACGGATCAGTCAAGGCTATTCAAATATAATCTTTTGGTTATCAATATCCACCGAGAACGTGCCAAAAAGCTTCAAGGTGTTTTCACCGAACCTGATCATCGGCGTTTTCCTGTTCACCGTGGCTTTTACATCATAAATGCTGTTTTTCCCGATCTTCAGTTCTTTGATGTTGAAGACGGCTTTGTCGGCAATGCTCCCTTCTCCGATGATTTTGGAAGGATCTCCTTCAAAATCCTCTTTGGAGATGGCCCCGCTTTTCAACAGACGGAGGGCTTCGGAAGAGGAGATGTAAAACTCCTTCTCTTTCGGGTCGTATTCGAATCCGACTGTATTACCGTTCACATAACAGGTCGACTTGTACATCTCATCCTTGGTGAGGGTGAAATCAATGCTGTTCTCTTCAGGTTCTGTAACGACTTCAATTTTATGGGGAGCAGCCACCACCGGCGATGCCTTCGGGATGAAATCATTCCGCAGGATCGAGAACTCCGTCCGGCGGTTTAACTGATGAGCGGCTTCCTTCACGGCAGTGTTGGGAAGCAGGTTGATGACAGAATCTGTCAGCACCGTCCCGGCTTTGAACGTATATCCTTCTTTGGTGATGTCGCGGTTAAGCGTTCTGGGAACCCGTTCGCCGTAACCTTTGGCCACCAGCCTGTCGGGGTCAATCCCACGCGTGATGAGGTAATCCACCACCGACTGGGCACGCTTTTGCGACAGGATGTCATTTCGTTCATCACTATCCCGTGAGTCGGTGTGGGAGGCCAGTTCGACAACAATGTTTTCGTTGGCGTCCAACGTCTCGATCAACCCCTGTAACGAATCCTGGAACTGCGGTTTCAGATCCCACTTGGCCAGGTCATAAAGGATATCGGGTAATACCACGGGCTTCTTCGGGATGGGACGAAGAACGATATCGCGGATAAAATCTTTGCTCTTTTCAACGCCGACGGTTGTTTCCTTTGCTTTTTCGTTGAAATAGTCTTTTTTGGTGATCGTGATATCATACGTGGTATTGGCGAAGATCTGATTTTTGTTGAAGGAATAATGACCGCGGTCGTCAGTGGTAAATTTGGCAGTCCTGCCATTGGTGCCAACGATGCGTACTTCGGCTCCGGGAACGGGCTGTAAGGTACGGTCATCAGTGACCGTACCTTCGAGGGTGAAGTACACCGGGGGAATGATGAAGGAATAGATGTCATCTTTCCCTTTTCCACCGGGGCGGTTGGAGGAAAAATACCCTTCTTCCGGTTCTTCCGGGTTAAACACGATGGCAAAGTCATCGGAACTTGAATTGATCGGGTATTTCATGTTTTCCGGTTCCGACCAGATGCCGTTCTCCAACGTGCTGCGGAAGATGTCCAAACCACCCATACCGGGATGTCCGTTGGAGGCAAAATACAAGGTTGAATCGTTGCGTAAGAAGGGGAACATTTCATCGCCGGGAGTATTTACCCGCGATCCCAGGTTCTCTGGCCGGCCCCAGGCACCCCCTTTGCCTTTCTTTTTCACCATCCACAGGTCTTTCCCGCCATGTCCGCCCATGATATCCGAAGAATAGATCAGCACGGTCTCATTGTCCGAAACAGTGGGGTGACCAAAGACGGTGGCGCTGTCGCCTCCCAGGTCGATCTTGGCAGGATCGCCCCAGTTGTTGATCCCTGTTCTGGAGACTTTATAGATGGCACATCCGTTTTTCTTTTTATCTTCATTCCAGCAACGGGTGAAGTACAAAGCCAGAAACCGTTGGTTGAACTGCCCTACGCCTTCATTGGCTTTTGTATCAATAATGCCGCCCTGTTCCAGTAAAACAGGGGCGCTCCATTCACCTTTGCGGTCTTTCTTGGCCAGAAAGAGATCCGTGAATTCCATGCCTGTCCAGTTATCCAGGCTCTTGCCGGTGGAGGCAGCACGGTCGGAGGTGAAGATGATGGATGAAAAGTTGCGGTCTGCATAAGCAGGAGCAAACTCTTCGTCACGGGTGTTGATCTTCTTTTCGGCGATCACCTCATACTTGGATGGGTTTTTCATCCATTCTATGGCATCATTCGTTGCGGAAATGAGGGCGTTAATACCCGGATCATTCGGCACTTTTTCTTGATAGGCAGAATATTGTTTCAGCGCTTCCTCGAAATTGCCGTTCATCTTCAGCGCATCGCCATAATACAGGTATATCTTCGGCTGTTTGTTGATCAGTTTGCTGGTGAGCAGGCGTTTGTAAGCAGTCTCTGCACGTTTGGTGTTGTTCATCAGACGGTAACATTCGGCCATCTGGAAAGAGATCCGTTCACGTTCTTCCTTGTTCTTTTTGACCTTGGAATAGGCTTTCTGGTATTTTTTCAAGGCAAGAAAATATTGCTGGTCGTTGAATGATTCATCAGCCGACCGTGAATATCGGTTCTGCGCGAAACTCCCGGCTGAAACGATGATCACCAGCAACAAGGTCATTATGGATCGGTTCATATTCATCTTTCCGTCTGATAAACTGGACAAAGTTAAAAAATATAACGTACAATGCAGGGTTATAGTACCTCTTAAAAAAAAGCAGGGACCATTGTATGAAAGGTCCCTGCCAGGTATAGAAAGCAAGAAATACTTATTTCTTTTCTTTGGCCAGTTCGCGGCGTTCTTTTCTTTTCTTCTGAAGCCGGATCAGGTCGTATGCAATAGGCGTTGCGTTAAACACCGATGAGTAGGTACCGGAAACAACCCCGATGATGAGGGCGAAGGTGAACCCGCGCAACACTTCACCGCCAAAGATGAAGATTACGATCAGGGTGACCAGGGTTACGCCTGAAGTGTTGATGGTACGTCCCAGGGTGCTGTTGATAGCGTGGTTGATATTCACGGCCAGGTCGCGTTTCGGGTAGAGTTTGATGTGCTCACGAATCCTGTCGAAGATGATGACCGTATCCATGATAGAGTACCCGATGATGGTCAACAGGGCGGCAATGAAGTCCTGCCCGATTTCCATGCTGAATGGCATGATGCCGTGCAACAAGGTAAAGACGGTCAGAATGATCAACGTATCATGTGCCAGAGCCGCGACACCTCCGAGTCCGTACTGCCAGTTCCGGAACCGGATGGCGATATAGATAAAGATGATGACCAGCGAGCAGATGACGGCGAAGACGGCCTGCCAGATCAACGCATAGGAAATGGACGGGTCGATACGCTGCGAACTCATCTCTCCGATGATCTTTCCGGGTTTGTCTGACTTGTAATCAGAATAAGCCAACGGGGTCTTGTAGAATCCCTTAATTCCGGAGAAAACTTTCGAGTCGACGATGGAGTCGGCAGCCAGTGAACGCTCGTTGATCATGTATTTGGTTGTGATCTTTACCTGGTTGCTGGGGCCGAATGTCTTCACTTCAGGCGATTCGCCAAGGGAACGGTGCAGGGAAGCACGCACATCGTTGGTGGTTACCGGCTGGTCAAAACGTACTACGTAGCTACGGCCACCGGTGAAATCCAGACCCGGATCAAGTCCGCGGATGAAGATCGAGATAATCCCCGGGATGATAACAGCCAGGGAGATCATATACATAGTATACCTGACCTTGATAAAGTCGAAATGAAGGTTCGTGAAGGCGTTGATGGAGAACTTGTATCCGACTTTGATCTTGATATCGCGGTCGAGCATCCATTCGAAACAGAGTCGTGCGATAAAGATGGAGGTAAAGAGGGAGAGCAACAAACCGATCACGAGGGTGGTAGCAAAACCTTGAATAGGTCCGCTTCCGAAGATGTAGAGGACGATACCGGTCAGGATGGTGGTGACGTGACCGTCGATGATGGCGGACAGAGCATGGTGGAACCCGTCTTTCACCACCAGTCGCATGCCTTTGCCGGCACGGATCTCCTCTCGCATACGCTCGTAGATGATAACGTTTGAGTCGACTGCCATAGCGAGCGTCAGTACGATACCGGCGATACCAGGCAGGGTAAGGACAGCTCCGATGGAGGCCAGCACGCCAAAGAGGAAGAATACGTTGCAGAACAGGGCGATATCGGCCACATGACCGGCGCCTGCATAGTAGAGCGACATATACATCAGTACCCCGATGAATGCAATGATGAAGGAGATGAACCCTGCCCGGATGGATTCGCTACCGAGGGTGGGTCCGACTACTTCTTCCGAAGCGATCCTGGCGGGAGCCGGGAGTTTACCGGCCTTGAGGATATTGGCAAGGTCCTGCGCTTCTTCAACCGTCATGTCACCACCGGTAATTGAAGATTGGCCGTTGGGGATTTCACCGTTGACATTGGGGTAAGAATAAACATAATTATCAAGTACGATAGCGACCTGTTTCCCAATGTTCTCTCCGGTCAAACGTTTCCAGATACGTGCACCTTCGGAGTTCATGGCCATGGAGACTTCCACGCGTCCGTTCTGGTCATAGTCCTGACGGGCATTGGTGATCACATCTCCGCCCAGGGCAGGAGAGCCATCACGCGACGTGATTTTCAGGGCAACCAGTTCGAGGACGTCTTTAGCCTCGGCGCGGGGTTTTACGGTCCAGGCCAGTTTCATATCCCGGGGGAACATATTGGTCACCAGCTTGAGCAGGTGGTTCACGTGCGCGGTATCTTTAATAAAGGCACGACCGACCATAGCTGTCTGTCCGGGAACATAGGAACCGTCTTTATTCTGATAGATAGCGGGATTCAGGTAAGCGAAAAGAGGATTGTTCTTGGCATATTCTTCGAACGACTTCTGATCTTTTCCGGGGCCGGCTTTTTTAGCGGTATCTTTTTCCAGCTGTTTCAGCAGGGCATTTCCTCCCGAGGTATCTTTTTTCGTCTGTTCAGGAGTTTTTGCTTCTTCTTTTTTCGCTGCTTTCTCAGTGGTTTTCTTCTCTGCCAACGTCGTCCCGGAAACTCCTGCTTTCAGGGCGGTAGTGTCAACACCTGCCAGTGAGTCAATAGTGGTAGTGTCTCCTCCGGCGGCGAGGATAGTGGTCAGCCTTTTGTTGGCTTCGGCGAAATATTGATACAGATCGGGGAATTGATAAGTTTCCCAGAACTCAAGTTGTGCAGTTCCCTGGAGGAGCTTACGGACACGGGCGGGATCTTTGATACCGGGGAGCTCGATCAGGATACGTCCGGCCGTTTGCATCTTGTTGATGTTGGGCTGGGCGACACCAAAACGGTCGATACGTGTCCGGAGAATCTGATAGGTCCGGTCGATAGCGTCGTTGGTCTCTTTCCTGATGACACTGATGACCTGTTCGTTAGTGGAGTTGAAGTTGATCTGGTCTTTCAGCTCAACCGTGGTAAAGATGGAAGCCAGTTTGGCATTGGGATCCACTTGTTTGAACGATTCTGCAAAAAGGTCGACAAAGTCTTTGGTACTCGATTTTTCTTTTTCAATGGCAATGGTCATGGCTTTGTTGAAAGTGACGTCCTGACTGTATCCGGACAGGGCCCGGATTATATCGGGAACCGAAACTTCCATAGTGATGTTCATCCCACCCTTGAGGTCAAGTCCGAGACCGATTTCGCGTTCGCGAACATCTTTCAACGTATACTTTTTGATCAGGATGTTATAGACGACGTTGTTCGCCATCGAATCATTGTAATGTTCTTCACGAGCTTGCGTGATCGAATCCAGTAAGTAAGTATATTCCTGGGCATTTCCGTTCGAAAGCTTCTGGGCTTCGGTAATAGCAGCTGCTGCTTTGGCAAATTTCTCTGCTTTCTTTGATTGACGCCAGCTTACTAAAGTAAAGGATAGCTGAAAAATACATACTAGTCCGAAAATGATCGCAAAAAACTTAATCGCGCCTTTATTCTGCATGTGTTTAAGGATTTAATAAAAGTACTTGTTTTTTTGAGGGTGCGAAGATAGAAAATTTCCGCGTAATTATTGGGATATTTTTTTAATGATTTTCATTCCCTTACTCCGGAAACCAGCTGTTTCCTCCTCTAACCGCCATGCAATGGAATCTCGCAACTCCTCTTTCAGGTCGGGTTCGATCTGAATAACCCGGTATAAAATTTCCATGGAATATACCTTCTGTGCAACGGCTTCCCCGGGCGATGTCAGCCATTCAAAACAGGTGTTGACCAGTACGCCCAACTCTTTTTCCGGGAGAGGTAATCGCATCAGCATCCGTAAAGTGTGCCGCTTGAAAGCGTCATGTCGAAAACGGGGAAGCGCTGCTGCCATCTCTTCAATATACGGGTACAGCCACTCCGGATGAAGCTCTGCACACAAATCAACCGCCCAAGCTGCTACCCGGGATTCCGGTTCTTCACTGCCCAGGTAAATGCTTGTTAGTTCGGCAAATAACTCCGGACGCTGCTCCACGGCATCGGCTACGACGTCCGCCCTGTTACGCCCCATCCCTTTCCGGAGAAGCTCTTGAAGTGGTGTTTGATTTTTCATGCGATCACGATGGTGCAAAGATAATCAACAAGGTTTTTCCTGGTATATATAAATTCAATGACCTAAAATTTTAAATTTGCATAATTTTTTAAATCCGGGTAACTTAGATTGTCAGAAAAAAGTAAAAGTAGAACGTTTGGATTTTGAATTATCGGCCATGAAGAACAAATATGTCGACCTGATTTCTCAAACCTTTGATTTTCCGCAAGATGAATTCAAAGTGATTGAAAATGAGCTTTATTTCCATGATGTACCCCTGATGGATATCATCAAACAATACGGTACGCCTGTGAAAATCAATTATTTACCAAGAATCAGCCAACAAATACAAAAGGCCAAAAGACTCTTCAATGTGGCTATGGCCAAGGTCGATTATCAGGGAGATTATAACTACTGCTACTGTACCAAATCCTCCCATTTTAGTTTCGTGATGGAGGAGGTACTTAAGAACGATGTTCACCTCGAGACATCATCGGCTTTCGATATCCCGATCATAGAGAACTTGTACGAACGGGGATTGCTGGGTAAGGATCGCTATATCATTTGTAACGGTTTTAAACGTCCAATGTACACCGAATTCATTGTTAAGTTATTGAATGATGGCTTTATAAACTTGTGCCCTGTCCTCGATAACCTCTTCGAACTTAACCTGCTTCAACAAGGACTCAATACCCCCAATAAGGTGAAAATCGGAATGAGAATCGCTTCGGAAGAAGAACCTAAATTCGATTTTTATACCTCACGCCTGGGGATCAGAACCAACGACATCATCCCATACTATATTAAAGAAATCAAAGATAATCCGCACTTTGAACTCAAAATCCTTCATTTCTTTATCAATACCGGGATTAAAGACACCGCCTATTACTGGAATGAACTCAATAAAAGTGTGAATATCTACTGCGAATTGAAAAAGATCTGCCCTGAACTTACCGGCCTGAATATCGGCGGCGGATTCCCCATCAAAAACAACTTGTCATTCTCCTACGATTATGAATACATGGCCGAAGAGATCGTCGCGCAGATCAAAGCACAATGCGAACGGAACGATGTGCCCGAACCGGATATCTTTACTGAATTCGGATCATTCACGGTAGGAGAGAGCGGAGCCATCCTCTTTTCCATCATCGACCAGAAAAGGCAAAATGACCGTGAGGTGTGGAACATGATCGACAGCTCCTTTATGAACACGCTTCCCGATACGTGGGCCATTCAGCAAAAATTCATCCTTCTGGCCATCAATAAATGGGATATTGAATACGAAAGGGTCTTCCTGGGAGGACTTACCTGCGACAGCGAAGACTACTACAACAGCGAAGAACATTCCAACGCGGTGTTTCTCCCGAAACCGGAAGGCGAAGAACCACTGTACATCGGCATGTTCCATACCGGCGCTTATCAGGATTCCATCAGCGGATACGGTGGTATCCAGCACTGCCTCATCCCGGGGCCCAAACATGTGCTGATCGACATCGATGAAAACGGCGAGTACTATACCAAACTTTTCTCGAAGGAACAAAGCTATAAATCGATGCTCAAGATCCTCGGTTATTGAAACCGGTAACGCTAAGATTTATGTATCTTCGTGACTTCAAAATAAAATCACCGATAAATAATTTAATTGTATGAGTCCTAAACACAAGAAACCCCTGCTGAAAGAAGAGATCAGGCATTTTGATATCAAGGCCGTCGATTCAACGCCGATTATTGATGCCATGAGAGATATGTCGTTCACCTCGCGTGATACCGCCGTGGCGGCCGACATCTTCAACCGCATGATCAAAGATAAAGGCTGTACCATTTTCCTGACCATCGCCGGGAGCACCAGCGCCGCCGGCTGTATGCAGGTGTATGTTGACCTGGTGAAAAACAATATGGTAGATGCCGTGATCGCTACCGGCGCATCCATCGTTGACATGGATTTCTTCGAAGCCCTTGGATTCAAACATTACAAAGGCACCCCTTACGCCGATGACAAAATGCTCCGCGATAACTATATCGACCGGATCTACGATACCTATATCGATGAAGAAGAACTCCAGGTATGTGATATGACAGTCAACAAGATCGCAGAAACCCTGGAACCGCGGCCTTATTCATCCCGTGAGTTCATCCGTGAAATGGGACGTTATCTGACGAAACATTCCAAAAAGAAAGATTCCCTGGTGCAGGCTTGCTTCGAACACAATGTGCCCATTTTTTGCCCGGCCTTTACCGACAGCAGCGCTGGTTTCGGACTGGTGAAGCACGAGTGGGAACATCCCGAAAAGCATGTTTCGATCGACTCTGTGAAAGATTTCCTCGAACTGACCAAAATCAAGATGGCGGCCAAAACCTCCGGTTTGTTAATGATCGGCGGTGGCGTTCCGAAGAACTTTATCCAGGATACGGTTATCTGTGCCGAAATGCTTGGTAAAGACGTTCCGATGCATAAATATGCCATTCAGATCACCGTGGCCGATGTCCGCGATGGCGCCTGCTCCAGTTCAACCCTGAAAGAAGCTTCTTCCTGGGGGAAGGTGGAAACAACGTACGAAAAGATGGTGTATGCGGAAGCTACGACCGTTATCCCGCTTATCGCAAGCTACGTCTATCACAAAGGTGACTGGAAAAATCGTCAGAAGTACGAATGGACCAAACTGCTGGATGCCTGAATCAAGGCGCCGGAAAAGTCTTCTTAGTATTTAAGCCACTTCCATAATTCCCGGTACCCGACTTTCTTGCCGTACATCAGGATGCCGGTCCGGTATATCTTTGCTGCCATCCAGGTGGCTCCGATGAATCCCAGGATCAGCAATACCATGGAAAGAGCAAGTTCCCAGTAAGGCACTCCGAAGGGGATCCGCATCATCATCACTACCGGTGAGGTGAATGGGATGATCGACAGCCAGAAAGCGACAGGCCCGGTCGGATCCTGGAGGATAAACTGCGACAGGACCATGGACAGCAGAAGTGGAACGGTGATGGGCATCATGAATTGTTGGGTGTCGGCTTCACTGTCGACGGCCCCGCCGATAGCGGCAAAGAACGCTGCATACAGCAGATATCCGAAGAGGAAGAAGAAAAGGAACGACCCGAGCATCACCGGGAAGTTGATGCTGCTGATGGCATCGAACACTTCGTTCACACCATCCTGAGGGGCTTGTTTCTGTATAAGGGCAGTGGCGGCAGCCGGATCCAGCGCATTAGGCTGTCCGGAGACTTGCTCCGTGGCGGGCGCCTTTATGTTTTTGGCAGCCGTCATGGGTGTCACGACAGCGGTGATGATCACGAAAGTCAACACCACCCACAGCAGAAACTGCGTCAGTCCCACCAGGGCTACGCCGATCACTTTCCCCATCATCAGCTGGAATGGCTTCACCGAGGAGATGATCACTTCGACGATACGGCTGGTTTTCTCTTCAATGACGCCTCGCATCACCTGAGAACCGAACATAAAGATGAACATGTAAATCAGGATGCCGGCGAAAATGCCTGCCACCATGCTGACTTCCGTGTAGCTTTTTTCTTCATTGCCTTTTTCGTCAATTTTCATGGTGCTGACATCCACCGTTGTTTTGATGGAGCGCAGGATATCGTCCACGTTGACGGGTGTGTCGCTGCCCTGGCGGAGATCGTTCAGGCGCGCCTGCAGCTTCATGTCTTCAAGTTGCTTGGTCATCACCCGGTCGATGTAACTCTTCACGTTCAGGTTCACCTGTCCCTCTGAATATAAAATGGCATTCGTCGGCAGAGCCACCTCTGTCTTCGGGATCACCAGCAGGGCATAATCTCCGCTTTTCCGGAAATTGTCCTTGGCGGCGTTGACATCACTCACCAGGTAATGAAAACGGATGTTATCGGTATCTTTGAATTTCTCGAAGAAGATCCCGGTCTGATCGATGACGGCTACCGTCTTCATTTCGTTGGAATTCATCGAAAGCCAGATGGGGACGATCATCAGGGCAGCCAGCAGGACCGGCCCCAGAATGGTCATGACAATAAAAGATTTTTTCTTGACCCTGGTCAGGTATTCACGCTGAATGATAAGCCAGATTTTTTGCATAGGAGGATCAGTTTGCGTGGATCGTATCAGTGGGTGATTCTTCCGTAACGGTTCGAATGAAGATATCGTTCATGCTGGGGATGATCTCATTAAGACCGTGAACGGAGATATAAGGGATCAGCCGGTTCAGCAAGTCGTTGGGAGTGGAACCTTTCGGAAGCCGTATGGTGGCGGTCCGGAGTTCACCTTCCGTTTCTGTTCCGGTGAGTTCGAAATCAGGAGGGAGGAATGTTTTGAGATCTCCGTCGAACGAGTTATACCTGATCTCGAAGGTGTTGGTCTTGAATCTCTTTTTGATCTCCCGGACATTTCCGTCAAGGATGGTCCTGGAATGGTTGATCAGCGCGATGTGGTCACAGAGTTCTTCTACGGAAGCCATGTTATGGGTGGAGAAGATGATGGTAGCGCCATTTTTTTTGAGGTTCAGGATTTCTTCTTTCAGCAGGTTGACGTTGATGGGGTCAAATCCGCTGAAGGGCTCGTCAAAGATGAGCAACCGGGGTTCATGCAGGATGGTCACGATGAACTGGACCTTCTGCTGCATCCCTTTCGAGAGTTCTTCCACCTTCCGGTTCCACCAGCCCATGATCTCGAAATTGGAAAACCAGAACCTGAGTCGTTTCTCTGCCTCTGCCTTGGAAAGTCCTTTGAGTCTTGCCAGGTAGATGGCCTGTTCGCCCACGTTCATCTTTTTGTACAGACCTCTTTCTTCAGGCAGGTAACCGATCCTGGCGATGTCGTCAGGGGTGAGTGGTTTCCCGTTAAAGAAGATCTCTCCTTCATCGGGAGCGATGATCTGGTTGATAATGCGGATGAAGGTTGTTTTCCCGGCGCCGTTGGGGCCCAGCAATCCGAAGATGCTGTTGTCGGGGATCCGGATCGTCACCCGGTCAAGGGCTTTGTGTGCTGCGTATTGTTTTGAAATATTGACTGCAGATAGAAGCTCCATTCAATGGGGTTTTATACAACAACGTCAGATTACTCAAAATAGTTCCTCATCCGGTGAAAGATGCCTTTTTCTTTTTCGGAGGCAGAAGGGTGGAAATTCGGAGCTTCGGCCAGTTTCGAAATGATGGCTTTTTCTTCTTTCGAGAGGTTTTTCGGGGTCCAGACGATGATGGATACCAGTAGGTCGCCCCTGCCTTCGTAGGCATTGACGCTGGGTAATCCTTTTCCCCGGAGCCGTAATACTTTCCCGCTTTGGGTGCCTGGTTCCACTTTGACTTTAGCTTTTCCATCGAGTGTAGGTACTTCAATGGTCAGGCCAAGGGCGGCTTGCGGGAAACTCAGGTATTGCTCGTAAAGGAGGTCATTTCCGTCGCGCTCCAGCTCTGCGTGTTTCAGCTCTTCGATCTGAACCATGAGGTCGCCGGGAATCCCGCCGCGGGCGGCGGCATTGCCTTTGCCGTTGATCGAGAGTTGCATCCCTTCGGCTACGCCGGCGGGGATTTTGATCGTCATCACCTCTTCGCCCTTGATCACGCCGTTCCCGGCACAACTGTTGCATTTTTCGGTGATCACTTTGCCTTCACCACCGCAGTTGGGACAGGCGGTGGTCGTTTGCATTTGCCCGAGGAACGTCGAGGTTACCCGCGTCACTTGTCCGGAACCGTGACAGGTAGTGCAGGTAGAATAGGAAGAACCACCGCGGGCGCCTGTCCCGTCGCACGTGCTGCAAGGGATGAATTTGTTGACTTTGATCTTTTTTTCAACGCCGGTGGCAATTTCTTCCAGGGTGAGTTTCACTTTTACGCGGAGGTTCGAGCCCCGGTTTACATGCCGGCCCGATGACCGTCCGCCGCCTCCGGAGAAGAAGGAACTGAACGGGTCTCCGAAATGACCTCCGAAGATATCGCCGAAATGGCTGAAGATATCTTCCATGGTCATGCCTCCCCCGAAACCTTGCCCGAATCCGTTTTTCACCCCCTCGTGACCAAACTGGTCATAACGGCGGCGTTTCTCCTGATCCGATAGCACTTCATATGCCTCGGCAGCATCTTTAAAAAGCTCCTCTGCTTCTTTGTTCCCGGGATTTTTATCAGGATGGTTCTTCAGGGCCTGTTTCCGGTATGCTTTTTTGATCTCATCAGGTGTCGCATTCCGGTCGACCCCCAGAATTTCGTAATAATCTCTTTTGCCTTGACTCATTGCTATTAACTCCCTACTACTACTTTCGAGTACCGTATCACTTTGCCATTCAAGGAATATCCTTTCTGGATCTCATCCACGATCTTCCCCTTTAACCCGGGTTCCGGAGCGGGAATGTTGGTGACGGCTTCATGAAAATCGGTGCTAAACTCCTCACCAATGGCATTGATTGGTTCAAGCCCGTTTTGTTTCAGGAGGTTTATCAGCTTGTTATAGATCAGTTTTTCACCATCCTGCAAGACAGTGATGGGTGTCTCCGTCTCGTTGTGTGCTTTAATGGCCCGCTCCATATCGTCGATAACCGGTAGCAACAGGGAGATGATGTCGGCCGAGGCGGTTTTACTAAGTTCGATCCGCTCCCGGAGGGTTCTTTTCCGGTAATTGTCAAATTCCGAATAAAGACGGAGATATTTGTCATTCAAAGCGGCAATTTCAGCATCTTTTGCTGCCAATTTTTCAGCAGGAGAATTCTCCGGGGGAGTTATTTTCTGCTCATCCGATGCTTCAGTTTGAGTTTCTCCTTTGTTGATTTCCGGCTTTTCTGTTTCCGGAGCCTTTGTTTGTGGCTGGTTCTCTTCGTGTTCGTTTTTATGCTTTCCCGTCATTTCTTCGTATTCTTTTCGGTAATAATTTCTGAAAGTACTTCAGTACCTGCAAATATCCTGCCAAATAGGGCAGATGGACAAATTGTCAGGGTCAGATTCTGCGGATATCCGCACCCAGACTTCTCAGACGGCTGTCGATATCCTGGTAGCCTCTGTCAATCTGCTCGATATTGTCGATGATGCTTTTCCCTTCGGCGGAGAGGGCAGCGATAAGGAGTGCGACACCGGCCCTGATGTCGGGGGATGACATCCTGATGCCGCGCAGGGGAAATTGATGGTCGAGACCGATCACGGTAGCCCGGTGCGGATCGCAAAGAATGATTCTGGCGCCCATATCGATCAGTTTATCGACGAAAAACAACCGGCTCTCGAACATCTTCTGGTGGATCAGGACACTCCCTTTGGCCTGGATGGCCACCACCAGCACGATACTGATCAGGTCGGGGGTGAAACCGGGCCACGGAGCATCAGCGATGGTCATGATCGAGCCGTCCATGAAGTTCTCGATTTCGTAATGGTCTAATGCCGGTACAACGAGATCATCACCTCTTCGTTCTGTTTTAATCCCCAACTTGCTGAACACATCGGGGATCAGCCCCAACTGCTGGTAGTTCACATTGCGGATGGTGATCGCTGAGCCGGTCATGGCAGCCAGCCCAATGAAACTTCCTACTTCAATCATGTCGGAGAGCAGAGTGTGCTCACATCCGTGAAGCTCTTCCACTCCGTCGATGGTGAGGAGGTTGGAACCAATGCCTTCGATTTTGGCTCCCATCCTGACCAGCATCTGGCTGAGCTGGTAAAGATAAGGTTCACAGGCAGCATTGAAGATCGTCGTCCGTCCTTTCGCCATCACAGCAGCCATCAGGATGTTGGCAGTGCCCGTGACAGAAGCTTCGTCAAGAAGCATATAGGTGCCTGTCAGGGAAGAAGCGGTAAATGAATACAGCTGTTCCTTCGAGTCGTAAGTGCAGCGGGCACCCAGGTTCATCAATCCGCTAAAGTGGGTGTCGAGCCGACGTCGCCCGATTTTATCTCCTCCGGGGAGGAAGACATATCCTTTCCCATACCTGGCCAGTAGCGGCCCCAGGATCATGATAGAACCCCGCAGGCTGCCAATCTTTTTCTTGAATTCCGGTGTCTTCAGCGAGTCGGGATCGACGTCGACGGCCTGAAAGGAATAGTCGGAAGGACCTGTTTTTTCCACGACGACTCCGATATCACGCAACAAGCTGATGAGCTTGTTGACATCAAGAATATCAGGGACATTGCGGAGGGTCACTTTTTCACGGGTCAGCAGGCAGGCACAGATAACCTGTAATGCCTCATTCTTGGCTCCCTGGGGTGTTATCTCCCCGCTGAGCTTTCTGCCCCCGTGTATCTCAAAGGAACTCACTGTGTCTTTTTTCTGGGTCTGAAGTTGGGATTATTTCCGTTACCTTTCGGCCGGAACGGTTTTTTGGGTTTATTCCGGCTGAGCAGATCCTGGGTGGAGGTCAGTTTCAGTTCTTCTTTCAGCTTGAGCTGGCCACCTGACAGCATCCGTAAATGTTCTTCGATCACCTCATCGGTCACCGAGTCGCGGTTCCAGTTCAAATATGATTTCTTCAGCTGAATGGCAATAGCATGCACCAATGCATCTTTTTCAGGCCCGTCTTCATATTCAGTGGCTTTTTCAATGATCAGCGCGATATTTTTTCCATAATGACGGAAAGCGATTTCCTTGTCATGGTAAGAAATTCTTTCGGGTTTGGTGCTGAGTGACAGCGGTTCGGGGGGATCAAACGGTGCATCTACATCCAGTTTGAATTCGGAAATAATAAAAAGGTGATCCCACAGCTTGTGTTTGTAATCGGCTGAGTCTTTTGACATGGGACTCATCTGGGCCATCGCGTTGACAATGAATTTAGCCGCTTTGGTCCTTTTTTCCCGGTCCTCGATCGTACAGATGTACCGGATCATTTCCTGGAGATTCCGGCCATATTCACTGATCATCAGCGGACCGCGGGTGGTATTATATTCCATTATGCTTGTTTTTTGCAAAGATAGTTAAAAAAAAGATACACAATCTGTTGTTGATTTTATCCCGGCGAGAGCTTTTCTCATTGAACCGGGTTATTTTACGATGCCAAGTTTGGCAAAACGCAGCAGCAATTGTTTTTGTCCGACACCCTGGAAAAAGACAGTGGCCTTCTTATTGGGCCCGGCGCCGTCAATAGCCAGTACTTTCCCTTTCCCGAACCGCTCATGCTGCACTTCCATGCCTGCCTGGATCTCTTCAATCTCCGATGGGGCGATGGATACATCAGGACTGGCTTTGGTTACTTTCTGGAAATTGGGAGGGGGAGTGGTTTTTTTCCTGGGAAGCTGTACCCCTGGCGACTGTACCGGGAAATCGTCATCCGAAAGGAACGATTGCTGACGGGGAGCTGCTTTTTTAGGGGCGTCAATGAACTTCTCCGGGATCTCCTGCAGAAAACGGCTGGGTTCACAACCTGTCAGGTTGCCCCATTTGTAACGGGTTTCGGCATAACTTACCGTCAACTGTTTCTCAGCCCGGGTAATGGCGACATAAAACAGACGGCGTTCTTCTTCCAGCTCCGTACGGTTGGCCAAGCTCATCATCGAAGGGAAGAGGTTCTCTTCAAGTCCGACTACATATACATACGGAAACTCCAGACCCTTGGCCGCATGAATGGTCATGAGCACCACTTTGTCGGAATTTCCGTCGTCGGAAAAATCGGCATCCGTGACCAGGGTGATGTCCTGCATGAATTCATCGAGGGTGCGTGGAGAGGGATCAATCTCGCCGGTGTTGATGTCGGGCGGACGTTCGGTTTCACTGAACTCCTTGATGGCATTCAGCAACTCCTCAATGTTTTCGTATTTGCTGACTCCTTCCGGCGTCTTGTCTTCATAAAGATCCTTCAGCAGACCCGACGAGGTAGCGATATGACGCGCTATGTCAAAAGCCGGTTTGGTCTTTATCATGGCGGAGAAACTCCGGATCATCGTGATAAAGTCCATGACCCTTCCCTTTGCGCTGTATGGGAGATCGACGGGATATTGATCGGGATGGTCCATCATTTCTGCGATCCCGGTCTTGTATTCACCGGACATGGCTACTATTTTTTCAACCGTCGTCTTCCCGATACCCCGGGGAGGATAATTGATCACCCGCAACAGGGCATCTTCATCGCTGAGGTTGATGGCCAGCCGGAAGTAGGAGAGAAGGTCCTTGATTTCCTTGCGCTGGTAAAACGATATTCCACCGTAGATCCGGCAGGGGATGTTCATCCTTCGGAACGCCTCTTCCAACGATCTCGATTGCGCATTGGTGCGGTACAGGATGGCAAAATCACTGTTGGCAAGCTGATGGTTCATCTTCTCTTCGAACACCGATTGTGCCACCAGGTTTCCTTCCTCGGTATCGGAAGCCCCGCGGATCAGGCGAATCCTGCTTCCTTCTTCATTGTCGGTCCAGATCTCTTTGAATATCTGTTGTTTGTTGTTAGAGATCACGCTGTTGGCTGCAGAGACGATCGTTTTGGTGGACCGGTAATTTTGTTCGAGCTTGAATACCTTCAGATCGGGATAATCGTTCCGGAAATTCAGGATATTCTGAATATTGGCGCCACGAAATCCATAAATACTTTGCGCATCATCGCCTACTACACAGATGTTTTCGTTATTGGCCGCCAGCTTTTTCACGATCAGGTATTGGGCATAATTGGTGTCCTGATACTCATCCACCAGGATATACCTGAATTTCTGCTGATACTTGACCAACACGTCGGGAAAATCGCGCAACAACGTATTCATGTTGAACAGGAGGTCGTCGAAGTCCATGGCAGATGCCCTTTTCAGGCGTGCCTGGTACTGCGAAAAGAGCTGCCCGGTGAAAGGTTTCCCGGAGGTGATATCATATTCCTGTAACTCAGGGCTGGCGATATATTCTTCAGCAGTAAGCAGGGAGGTCTTGGCTGCTGAGATCCGGTGAAGGACATACCCGGGGGTGTAAACTTTTTCGTCCAGGTTGTTCTCTTTGATCAGGCTTTTCAGGACCCTCTTGGAGTCTTCCGTATCGTAAATGGTGAAGTTGGCAGGATAACCGAGCAGATGACCTTCAATCCTCAGAACACGGGCAAAGATGGAATGGAAAGTGCCCATCCAAACGTTTCGCCCGTCGGTTCCGCCTACCAGTTTTACGATGCGTTCCTTCATCTCCCGGGCGGCTTTGTTGGTGAAGGTCAGCGCCAGGACATGGAAAGGGTCAACACCTTTGGATAAAAGGTAAGCGATGCGGTAGGTGAGGACTCGTGTCTTTCCCGATCCGGCGCCGGCAATAACCATAACCGGTCCATCGGTACAGACAACAGCCTCTCGTTGAGGCTCGTTCAATTGAGTTAACAGATCTGACACGGAAAATCAGTTTGTGAAGAGGTGCAAATTTACGACTTTTTCCTGAAGTGATGAAACATAACTGACGGTAGGTGGTATTGAATAAAATGTGTTTTTTTGTATAAACGAATCCGATGAAAAAAGCAATTGTGACCGGCGCCTATGGAGCTATCGGGCTGGCTGTTACGGAAGGCCTTGCCAGGAGCGGCATGCAGGTATTTATGGCAGGACGCGACCCCCAAAGATTGACCACAGCGGCCCGGATATTGAATCAGCGCCTGAAAGAAGAACTGGTCTTTCCGGTGGTGGTGGACCTCGGAAGCCGCCTTTCCATTGCCGGCTTCGCGGAACATTGGCAGGGAGAACTGCATCTGCTGATCAATAATGCGGTGACGGCGCCACGGGTGAGGACCATGACTCCGGAAGGGATGGAAATGCAGTTCGCGGTGAATGTAATGGGTTACTGGCGGATGATGACCTTTCTGCATCAGATGATGCCGGCCGGATCCAGAATCGTCAATGTGGTCAGCTACTGGGCCGGGGGACTGGATTTGTCAGATCCGGAGTTCGTACGCCGGAAGTACAACAACGATGCTGCATACCGCCAATCCAAACAGGCTGACCGGATGCTGACGGCTGCCTTTGCTTCTCTGCTCCAACCCCGGGAGATTACCGTAAACGCCTGCCATCCCGGCGATGTTAACTCAAAAGTGAGCAATGACCTGGGTTTCGGTGGGTCTGAATCTCCTGAACAGGGTGCGGAAACGCCACTCTGGCTTTCCCTTTCACCGGAATTGGATCATGTCTCCGGAAAATATTTTGAGCAGAAACAGGAAAAATGCTGCCCTTTCATGAAGGATAAAGATGCTGTGGAGGCCTTGAACCGGTTATGCGCTGCCTGCGATAAATACCAGGGATAAGCGGAAATGATACGAACATATTTCTTACTTGAATGATTTATTTTATCTTTGAGGCAAAGCTTTGATATGGAATTATCTCTTTATTCCGTTTTCAATTTCATCGTCATTCTCATTCTGGTGTTTTTACTGATCCGCTTTGTTTGGAAAATGTGGTTTATCAGTGAACTCTATCCACCGGAATGGAAATGGGTCAAAAAAAACGGTGGCATCAGCTCTTCGTTAAGCAGGATGTCGTTGTTGTATCCCGATAAAGTCCGGTTTTTCTCCTGGTGGTTGCAGGTGGAAAGGATCAAACGGGAACAGATACCGGGCGACTTCGCGGAAGTCGGCGTCTACAAAGGCCAAAGCGCCAGGGCTATCCATATGATGGATCCTACCCGACGGTTTCATCTCTTCGACACTTTTCGCGGATTTGATAATAATGATCTGATATCGGAAACCGGTGACGCTGCTACCTATACTACCCGGCATTTCTCGGATACCAAGCTGAAAAGAGTCATGAAAAGAATCAGAGGAAATAAAAATGTTGTCGTTCACATGGGACATTTCCCCGAGACCGCCAGCGAAGTAGCAAATACAACCTTCGCGCTGGTGAACCTTGATGCAGATCTTTATTTCCCTACCAGTGAGGCATTGAAGTTCTTTTACCAACATCTTTCTCCGGGAGGAGTCATTTTTATCCACGACTATAATCACCGTTGGGAGGGGATTCGAAAAGCGCTGGATGAATTTTCTTCTTCTGTCCCGGAAACGCCGGTTTTCATGCCGGATCCCGATTCAACAGCCATCATGGTGAAGAGTAAACATTAAAAAATTTCCCCTGGCAGATAAGCACCAGGGGATCAAAGTCGTTCTTGTCCATTAGAACTACTTTTCGATGATTAATTGGCCGCAACTGATTTTTTGACCAATTATTGCCCGATAAAAATAAACACTTCCCGGAAGATTTCCAACATTAATCTCAAATTTATTTATTCCGGCCCGATAATTTCCGTTAACCACTTCCATTATTTGTTTCCCTTGGAGAGAAAACAGTTGCAGGTTGATGATGCCCGGTTCTTCTGTTTTTACAGAGAAAACAGCCTTGGTGGTGACAGGATTGGGGAAAACCGTGACAGAGGAGTTGAACGGCGCTGTTTCTTTTGTCCCCACAACCGAGTATTCTGCATCGAACATGGACTGCCCTCCTGCAGCGATTTCGGCATTCCAGACATGAGCTACCTTCAGGTAAACCAGGTTGATCTCTACCTTCGGATAAGGATTGACCAGGTTGATCCCATCATTGTATTGATCGGTTATTACCCCCCAAAAATAAGGATCAGGCATGTCATAACTTTTTACCAGATACCGGAGTTTTAGGTCGGTTTTGTTAAAATAGGTCGCCAGGAAATTCCCGTAACCGGGATCGTAGTTGATGTCAGGTTGGATATCCGAAGAATTGATGCCGGCATACATCCCGAAAATGCTCCAGGAATCTGTGGTGGCGGCTTCTTTGTTGTAACAGCCGACAATATCGAAATCATCCGTATTCCCGTTATACGCCCGGTCGAAAAGGACTACTTCGGTTAAATTACCCAACCCGTTATCGACATCCCCAAACTGACAGGCAATAGATGGATTCCGGGCGAATTCGGCCGTGCTTCCGATCATATCGTCAAGCCGGACCGGCGTGGTGAATGAACTGTTAAAATAGGGGTTGGAATGCGCGGTAAATATTCTCCCCAGATCTGAACTGATCGAGGATCTTGCTTCCCAGGCAGCAAAATAGCGACCATTATAATAGGCTGCGGATCTGCCATACGCCAGGGAAACATTCCGCGAATAGTATCCCAGGGTCGCTACTACCTGGCTCCCGTCAATGGAAACACCTCCGTTGGAAGAGGAAAGGAACCGGATGGTATCGGTACTGCTGCTGAATCGTGAATAAAGAACCCCGACACTATACGGGGAAGCATTTTCCGCCGGAAAAAGATAATCGCTCGCAACCGCGATATCAAGATATTTTTCGGGCAACGTGATCGTCTCCGACACAAGCGTGTTGAGGGTGACGCCGGTATTTCCATCCAACTGACTGACTATCATGTTACTGGATGAGCTTTTATCGTTTTCAAGAATCCTCCCCACGATAATACGCAGGTCCGCCTCCGACTGACCGGTCACCACAATATCAAAAGCTTGTACGAACCAATTGGTGTTCAACTCCTGGTCGCGAATGACGTTCCAGGTGATCCCGTCATCCTGTGATAACAGGATAATCCATTTGTTGTTGTAACCATCCGAATAACTGTAACCCGCGTACAACCAGCCGTTATAGGCTACCGAAAGACATACATCCCGTTGATTTTGAGTGGACTGGTCATTGATGATCACATCCGATCCATATAGGATAGAAGTAGCTGGTTTGTAAGCAATTCCAAATGATGGGGGCTGCTCGGCCTGGCCGGATGATTTTTCACTAATGGCGATCATGAATATGACCGTCATCAAGAAGGTAATCACTTTTTTCATGGCTAAGGTGTTGATGAATACTCCTTTAATAAGGATGAAATGTACGACATTCAACTTCAATAGTCAAGAAAACAAGCCGTTATTTTGGTTTTATCATACAGATTCAGAATTAATTAGAAGAGATAATCCGGCCCCATGGATAAAACTTGCCGGAAAAGATCCGGGATTCGCAGCATGAATGGTTATTCCGTAAAGGTCATTTATCGGACCAAAGTCGAAATATCAGACGGGGAATTTCAACATTCTGGATGTAAGGTCCGCGTACCGGATCTTTTTCATCGGCATACTCCGGTAAAAGGGAAGCTCCGGCACCTTTGGCATAGAGGGCAACGAGGGAATTAGTATGGTTGCCGGAATTGTACTGCATGACAGGAAGTCGTCCTTTCCCGTTATCCACTACCGGGGCAAAGGGTTTTCCGCCCCACAAAAATCCCGATTCATGATCAGCCGTGATGATCAGCAACGTTTCATCCCAGGAAGAATGAGTCTCCACCCAGTTGATCACCGAATCCACTGCATCACGAAAGCTTTTCATCTCTTCCAGCATACGCCCTTTCAGGTTGTCGTGGTTGGCCCAGTCAATGGCTCCTCCTTCTATCATCAGGAAGAAACCGGAAGGATTACTGTCAAGGACATTCAATCCGCCCATAGCCATTTCTGCCAGGGTGGGGATCCGGGAATTGACAGGAGATAAAAAAGGCGGGGTGTCTTTTGTTTCGTTTGCCCCCATGGTTCTGCCTTCCTGAAGAGTACTGTTGACTTCCGGACAGGCCAACACGCGACGGGGCGCTGGACCGTGCGCAAGGTTCAGGATATCCTGGCGGCTGGTGATGACCGTCCAGGGATCGGGCAGGTGATCGCCATCGATATCAGCAACTTCCACCCGGGTCCCATCTGTATTGAACACGGTGGTTTTCCCGCTGCCTTCTTTCAGGGCAAGCCAGGTGAGGCTGTCAACGACATAGGATGTGCTTTTCCAGTGATCGCCCATCGGAAGGCCGTCATCGTCGAATTCGGGATTGCCGCAACCCATGACCAGGTCGCAACGGCTCCTGAACAGGATGTATTTGGATAGTTGGCTGTAATGGGTACGGGAACTGTTGTGCGCCGTAAATCCCGCAGGGGTGGCGTGACTGATCGGCACGGAGGTGATCACACCCGCTGATCTTCCGGTGGATTTGGCAAATTCAGTCAGGTTCAGGAGCGTGTCACCCGAGGCAGATATCCCCACCCGGTGCAAGGCTGTCTTATAACCGGTCGCCAGAGCTGTCGCTGCTGCAGCCGACTCGGTGAAACCTTTCTTCAGGTATGAAGGCTTCTTCCAGGCTTTCTTCGGATCATAAGAGGATCCGGCATAAAAAGTGGCGACAGCGGTTTGCACAGGGAACTGCGAGAAGGTAGATGGGCCGAAATAAAAATCGGCGGCTTTTATACAGTTATATCCCATCCCGTCGCCGATCATAATGATGACATTCTTCGGATGTGGCAGGGGAGTGGTTTGAGGAGAGGAAGAAAAGGCAGACGGGATCAGGGCCATGAATAAGATCATCATGATTCCCAAACAGCAAAAACGTTTCATCAGGCAGTTTTTTTTATGGAGTATTCGTTTTGGTAAACCGGCAGGTGGACACAGAATATCCGGTCCTGATCCGGAGAAAATAATATCCCGGTTGTAACCAACGGACATCGATCGGTTTTCCCGGAGAAAAATCATGAATCACCTTGAGCCGCTTGCCCGGGAGATCAAATAATTCAGCAATTGATTCCTCTGCGCCGGAGAGGGGCCCTTCTGCCACGATGAAGTCAGTGGCCGGATTGGGATAAACCCGGAACAGGGCGGAAGGCGCCGGCTCCCCGGTTCCCAGAGACCAACAGTTGCCGGGCATGTTGTTATCCAGCCAGGATAATCGTTCAGCAGTCCATTCTTTCAGCGACGAGATCTCACCGGCATAAGTCTCCGGAAGTGGTGACGGGTTGGGCCATACATAAACGCCGAGAATCGGCCAGCAGATGAAGTTGCGCTCCTGGGCAGCGTCCAGCGTCTGAGCGGTGGAATCGATCCAGTTAAATACCGCATCGTTGCTCAGAAAACCGGCTCTTAGTTCCGTCCATCTGCATTTCAGGCAATTATTAAATAAGGTATCCTCCAGCATCCGCTGCCACCAGAAGGGCACCTGCAGATCATCCCACTCTTCGGCAAATTGGTATTCCCAGCCGGCGGGACTTTCATTTCCATAATAATCCGCGTTATGCCAGGCAAGGTCATAATCCCAGACCGGTCCCATCCTCAGTTTCCCGCCCAGGCTCTCCCGCTGCTTATGGAAAAAGGTACTGATGCGGTAAGCATCCACATTCTTGCTGAATTCATTGACGATAAAATAATCCCGGAAACTTTCCGGCTCGGCATATTTCCGGAATCCTATACTGGTATCGGCAAACCACGGCCCGGCAAGCGCAGATTCAAAGAGGTTGACATAATCCCGGATATACTCTTTCTGTTGGTCGGTGATGTCTTCCTGCTTCGGGTATTCATATTGGAAGAAGATGTATTGTCCTCCCGTATTGACCGGAGGCGGATAATCCGAAACCCATCCGTCGCCTCCGCTGCCTGTCCATTTATCGATTTTCAGGATGTACCCTCCGGTGAGCTGATCCCCCGAGTTCATTTCCTCGGTCAGCTTTGCAATGTTTAACCGGTTTTTATCACGTTTTATTTTTTCGGAGAAAAGATAGACCCCTTTGTACCGGTTGTTCAGAAAAACTTCCACGAAACGATACCGGGTAGCGTAATGATCCATGTTCATCCATGTCTGGTAGGCCATCGCATTTCTTAGCAGGGTCTTATCCGAAAAGGAGGCGTTCAGGATCCAGTCCGATTCGACAGGCATCCCCAGAAGGCTGGTGTCGATGGAATTATTTTCTATGTCCCATGTTTCGAGTCCGTAACTTTTTTTCAGAAAGCTCTGGGAAGAAGATCCCCGGAGTTCGATCCCGGCGTAATAATCATATACCGGCATGTCGGAAAGATGGTTGTATCGCCCTTCACCGTTATCGATGATCTTCATCCCGACAGGGATCTTGGGATCATCCGGGATGCGCTGTCCGTAAGTATCGATCAAAACCAGCGGAAGGTTGGAAGAGTCGAAGGGAAACGGTTTTCCGGGTGCAGCACCGAAGGTGATTGCCCATTGGGTCAGGGTGCCCGAGTTAACACCGGGACTCTCATCAAGGATCCGGAGTTGCCAAAGCCCGTTACCGTCCTGTCCGTTGTTCACGTAACCGACATTTTCAAGCGGACGAAAAGCGCCTGTATACGGAGCGCTTCCATTATATATAGAGGTCTCCGCCTGATCAGAAAAGACTGTATTCAGAAAATTCTGCCCGTTGTAACCCAGGTGTTCCGTGAGGAGGATGATGTTGCCATCCGGAGAGATCAGTTCCATCCGGAGTTCCTCAACATACGGATGGAAAATGTTAACCATCACGGATTCCAGTCCGTAGGTTGTATCCAGGAAAGCGGGAGAGAGTCCGGTAACCTGGAGGGAATATGTCCCGGTCGTGCCATCATCCGGGATTTCGCCACCTAACCCACTGTATGTCTGCGCATTAGCAAGTAATACAGGAGCAAAAATCAGCCATATGATCAATCGTAATTTCATCTCATGCGAAGGTACAAGGAAAAAACGATGCAAAATCTTAAAAAAAAATTCATCACACGTATTGTAATGTTAAAATAAAATGTAATTTTGCAGCCTCAAAAATCCTTAATGGTTTTTGAAGGGATTTTGAGCTGAACATAGTAAGGAACCTGATAATTTGAGATAGCTATAGGTTTCAAACCGCTCCCGGCAAGGGAAACGGTGGATATCTCGCCCTTATCACCTTTCCTTTCTATATTTTTGCGAAAAATCCGTACGAGTGAGTGCATTTGTTACGAATTGACTTGTTTTGTTCTTGGTAGTGTCGGATTAATTTGTACCTTTGCACTCCCCAAAATGGGTTAGCTATTGTGTAATTTGTTATAAACCAATTTATATGCCTACAATTTCGCAATTGGTCCGTAAAGGAAGAAAGAAATTAACGGATAAAAGCAAAGCGCCTGCACTGGATTCATGTCCTCAGCGGCGCGGTGTTTGTGTCAGGGTGTATACAACCACTCCCAAGAAGCCGAATTCAGCCATGCGTAAAGTGGCGAGGGTTCGTTTGACCAACGGGAAAGAAGTGAATGCTTATATTCCGGGCGAAGGACATAACCTTCAGGAACACTCCATCGTGATGATCCGCGGAGGCCGTGTAAAAGATCTCCCGGGCGTACGTTATCACATTATCCGCGGCGCTCTTGATACGTCGGGTGTGGAAGGACGTAAACAGCGCAGATCTAAATACGGAGCCAAGAGACCCAAAGACAAGAAAGCATAATCAGATTAATATCGGAAGGGCAACCCGACAGGTTGCCTTACCTATATAGATAATTCGCAATGAGAAAAGCAAAGCCAAAGAAAAGATTGCTGGTTCCTGACCCCAGATTCAGTGACCCCCTGGTAACCAAGTTTGTCAATAACCTGATGCTGCGTGGCAAAAAGAATACCTCTTTTGAGGTCTTTTACGAAGCCATTGACATCGTTAGCGATAAAACCAAGGAAAACGGGCTCGAAGTATTCAAAAAAGCCCTTGCTAATGTCACTCCTTCTGTCGAAGTCCGCAGCCGCCGTATTGGTGGCGCCACCTTCCAGATCCCTTCCGAAATCCGCCCCTCTCGTAAACAATCCATCGGGATGAAAGCTTTGGTCGGATTTGCACGGAAACGCCACGAAAAAAGCATGGGACAAAAACTGGCCGCCGAAATTATGGCCGCCTATAAAGAAGAAGGCGCTGCATTCAAAAGAAAAGAGGATACCCACCGTATGGCTGAAGCCAACAAGGCATTCTCTCATTTCAGATTTTAACAACGTAATTAATAAACGGAATAATACAACAAAATTAATGTCCGAACAACTCGAAAATACAAGAAATATCGGCATTATGGCTCACATCGACGCGGGTAAAACCACGACGACGGAGAGAATATTGTATTATACCGGCATTAACTATAAGCTTGGCGAAGTGCACGATGGTACTGCTACCATGGATTGGATGGTGCAGGAACAGGAGAGGGGCATTACCATCACTTCGGCAGCTACTACCGTTTACTGGGATTATAACAGTAACCGTTACCGCATTAACATCATCGATACCCCCGGCCATGTCGATTTCACCGTTGAAGTGGAACGCTCGCTGAGAGTCCTCGACGGCGCTGTCGCTATCTTCTGTGCAGTCGGAGGCGTTGAGCCTCAGTCGGAGACAGTTTGGAGACAAGCTGATAAATATAATGTGCCCCGGATCTGCTACGTCAATAAAATGGACCGCACCGGGGCTGATTATTTCCGCGTGATCGATCAGATCCGCGAAAAACTGGGTGCAAAACCCGTTCCTATCCAAATCCCAATCGGAGCCGAAGAAAACTTCCTCGGTATCGTTGACCTCATCGCGGGAAAAGCTTACAAATGGGACGATGAATCACTTGGAATGAATTATTTCGAGATTCCCGTCCCCGATGATATGAAAGAAATGGTGGAAGAGTACAGGCTCCGCCTCATCGAAGGAACAGCTGAAGAAAGCGACGAACTGCTGAACAAGTTCCTTCGTGACTCGCAATCCATCACCGAAGAAGATATCATTGCCGCCCTCCGTAAAGCAACTATCGAAAACCGTATCACCCCTGTGTTATGCGGCGCATCTTTCAAAAATAAAGGAGTACAGACCCTGATCGACAGCATCGTTCGTTTTCTCCCGTCTCCTTACGATATGCCGGCTGTTAAAGGTACTAATCCGTTTACCGGGAAAGAAGAACTTCGTCACCCGGATCCGAACGAACCTTTTACCGCCCTGGCCTTTAAAATTGCGACTGATCCGTTTGTTGGCCGTATCACATTCATTCGCGTGTATTCCGGATCCATGGAAGCCGGATCACAGGTACTTAATGTCCGTACCGACAAGAAAGAAAGAGTGATGCGCTATGTTTTGATGCACGCCAACAAACAAAACCCGCTGAAACATGTTGAAGCAGGGGAGATTGTTGCTGCCGTCGGCCTGAAAGAAGTCCGTACCGGCGACACCCTGTGCGACATGAAACACCCCATCGCCCTGGAATCAATGGTATTCCCCGAACCTGTCATCAATATGGCCGTGGAACCCAAAACACAGGAAGATGTGGATAAACTGAATCAGGCATTGAGAAAGCTGACCGAAGAAGATCCTACCTTCCAGGTTCGCATCGACAATGAGACCGGCCAGACCGTGATCAGCGGAATGGGCGAATTGCACCTCGATATCATTGCCGATCGTCTTCGCCGTGAATTCAGTATTGAAGTTAACCGCGGAAATCCGCAGGTTGCTTATAAAGAAGCCATTACCACCGCTGTTATGCACCACGAGGTGTATAAAAAACAAACGGGTGGAAAAGGCCGTTTTGCTGACCTGGTGATCGAAGTCTCTCCCGCCGACGACGGCGTCAGGGGATTACAGTTCATCAACGACATCCGCGGCGGTAACATCCCGCGCGAATTTATTCCTGCCATCGAAAAAGGATTGAGATCGGGCATGATGAACGGTCCCATTATCGGTTTCCCGATGGAAAACATTAAAGTCAGGCTGATCGATGGTTCCTATCACAGCGTTGATTCCGATCCATTAGCATTCCAGGTCGCTGCCGGAATTGCTTTCAGGGAAGCCTGCAAAAAGGCAAAAGCCGTGCTGCTTGAGCCAATTATGAAATATGAAATTGTTACCCCGAGCGAGTATATGGGCGATGTCACCAGTGATCTCACCAAACGCAGGGGACATGTTGAGTCGGTTGAAAACCGTTTGGGCATGCAGGTTATCGAAGGCAAAGTGCCTTTAGCTGAAATGTTCGGATATGTGACGGTGCTGAGAAGCATCAGCTCCGGCCGTGCTACTTCGATGCTTGAATTCTCCAGCTACGAACCTACTCCTCAAAACGTAATGGATGAAGCTTTATTCAAAATCAGGGGATACGTCCCGGTATATTAACGTATATAAAACAACAGTACTGTGAGCCAGAGAATCAGAATCAAATTGAAGTCTTACGATTACAACCTCGTCGACAAGTCTGCCGAGAAGATCGTGAAAACCGTGAAGGCAACGGGCGCCGTAGTAAGCGGACCTATTCCTCTTCCTACGGACAAAAAGATCTTCACTGTGCTGCGTTCGACATTTGTAAACAAGAAGTCCAGGGACCAGTTTCAGCTTTGTTCATACAAGCGGCTCCTCGACATTTACAGCACCACTTCCAAGACCATCGATGCATTGATGAAGTTGGAATTACCCAGCGGTGTGGAAGTTGAAATCAAGGTTTGATCGTAAAAGCATTTAAAAAGAGAAGAACAGATGTCCGGATTAATTGGTAAAAAAATCGGTATGACCAGCATCTATGATGCAAACGGGAAGAATCTTCCCTGCACGGTCATTGAGGCGGGTCCCTGTGTAGTGACGCAGATCAGGAGCCAGGAGAAGGAGGGTTATGATGCCATCCAGCTGGCTTACGAAGATAAAAAGGAGAAACATACAACGAAGGCGGAACGCGGACATTTCGCAAAAGCCGGTATCACCCCTAAAAAAGTGGTGGCTGAGTTCACCCGTTTTGAATCTGGTCACCAAAAGGTTTTCGGTGACATCCTGAAGGTCGATATCTTCAGCGAAGGTGAATACATCGATGTAGTCGGTATCTCCAAAGGGAAGGGTTTCCAGGGTGTTGTAAAGCGCCATCATTTCAGCGGTGTCGGCGAAGCTACGCACGGACAGCATGACAGACTCAGAGCTCCCGGTTCAGTAGGCGCCTCTTCATGGCCCAGCCGTTTGATGAAAGGCCTTCGCATGGCCGGCCGGATGGGTGGTGACCGCGTGAAAGTGATCAACCTTCAGATATTAAAGATCATCCCGGAAAAGAATCTGGTATTAGTAAAAGGAGCAATCCCGGGAGCCAAAGGTTCATACGTAATTATTGAGAGATGGAAGTAACAGTTTATAACATCAAAGGGTCAATGACCGACAGGAAGGTCAATCTGGATGATTCGATCTTTGCTATCGAACCTAACGACCATGCCATTTACCTGGATGTAAAACAATACATGGCTAACCGCCGCCAGGGAACACATGCTTCGTTGGAGAAATCGATGCTTTCAGGAAGTACCCGCAAACTGCACAAGCAGAAAGGAACCGGCGGATCCCGCAAGGGCAGCATCAAAAGCCCTCTGTTCCGTGGCGGTGCCCGCGTGTTCGGACCGCAACCCAGGGATTATGACTTCAAACTGAATAAGAAGTTGAAACGACTGGCTCGTAAATCGGCACTGAGTTATAAGGTGAAAGATAATAACCTGACCATTGTTGAGGATTTTGGATTCGAAACTCCCAAAACCAAAAACTTTATCGAACTGCTGAAAAACTTCGAGCTGGGAGATAAAAAGACACTGGTTGTTATGCCCGATGCTAATGCAAACGTCGTTCTCTCTTCCCGTAACCTGAAAAAGGTGAAAGTGGTGAAGGCATCCGACCTGAACACCTATGAGATCCTCGATGCACATCAGATACTCATTACCGAAAGCTCCGTGAAGGAGATTGAAAAGATACACCAGAATTAACGGATAACTGATAAAGAGATGAGCATTATTATTAAGCCGATTATAACGGAAAAGATGACCCGCATGGGCGAATCGCTCAATCGGTACGGATTCATGGTAGAGCGGAATGCCAATAAACTTCAGATCAAGAAGGCGGTTGCCGACCTCTACGGAGTCGAAGTAGTGGATGTCAACACGATGGTCGTCGCAGGTAAAGCAAAGAGCCGTTTTACCAAAGGAGGAGTCATTGCCGGCAGAACAAATGCAATGAAAAAGGCCATTGTGACATTGGCAAAAGGTGAATCAATTGACTTTTATAGCAATATTTAACTAAATGGCGCTTAAAAAATACAAACCGACAACAGCCGGTCAACGGTTCAAGGTCATCAGCGCATTTGATGACATTACCACGAACGTTCCCGAGAAGAGCCTGTTGGCTGCTTCACGGAAGACCGGAGGAAGGAACAACACAGGTAAAATGACCATGAGGTATATGGGCGGTGGTCATAAACAGATGTACCGCATCATCGACTTCAAAAGGGAAAAGGATGATATTCCTGCTGTTGTAAAAAGTATTGAATACGATCCGAACCGTACAGCCCGTATCGCCCTGGTGACTTATAAGGACGGTGAAAAGAGGTACATTCTTGCACCTCACGGACTGAAGGTTGGCCAGACGATTCTCTCAGGAAAAGGAGTGGCCCCGGAAATTGGAAACACGCTGTTTCTGAGTGAAATTCCCTTCGGAACGATCATTCATAATGTAGAACTCCGCCCGGGACAGGGTGCCAAGATGGTCAGAAGCGCCGGATCTTACGCGCAGTTGATGTCGAGAGATGGTAAGTTCGCCGTCCTGAAGATGCCCTCCGGAGAAACGAGATTGATCCTGCAGGCCTGCAAAGCCACTATCGGACAGATATCCAATATGGATCACAATCTTGAATCGTCGGGTAAAGCAGGTAGAAACCGTTGGCTTGGCAGAAGACCCCGTAACCGCGGTGTTGCTATGAACCCTGTCGACCATCCCATGGGTGGTGGTGAAGGAAGAGCTTCCGGTGGACATCCTCGCTCGAGGAAAGGCATTGCTGCTAAGGGTTATAAGACCCGGTCGCGCAAAAAAGCCACCAACAAGTATATCATTGAAAGAAGGAAAAAGTAAAATAAAATACTGCATTTATGAGCCGTTCGCTTAAAAAAGGTCCGTACATCCATCATAAACTGGAAAAGAAGGTTCTGGAAATGGTTGACTCTAAAAAGAAGAGCGCCATCAAGACATGGTCGAGAAGTTCCATGATCTCTCCGGACTTTGTCGGACAGACCATCGCCGTGCATAATGGCAACAAATTCATTCCGGTTTATGTGACCGAAAATATGGTTGGCCATAAACTGGGAGAATTTGCCCCGACACGAATTTTCAGAGGGCATGCCGGTAACAAGGACAAAGCAAAAAAGTAACGCTGTAATTTAATAGAAAATGGGAGCTAAGAGTCGTACAAGAGCTGAAAATCGCAAGGAGATCCGGAAAAATACCGTAGTCGCCCGCCTGAACAATGTCCCGACTTCACCGCGCAAATCGCGTTTGGTCGCTGACCTGATCAGGGGACAACGGGTTGAACTGGCCCTGCATATTCTGAGGAACAATGCTAAACAGCCCGCCGAACGCATGCATAAATTGCTGCTTTCCGCTATCGCCAACTGGCAGGCTAAGAATGAAGGTTCCAGGATTGAAGATGCCGATCTGTTTGTAAAAGAGATTATGGTTGACGGAGGCCGGGTGCTGAAACGCGTTCAAACTGCCCCTCAGGGTCGCGCACACCGGGTTCGCAAACGTTCAAACCATGTAACCATTATTCTTGACAGCAGGAATAAACCGGAAGTCGTTACCGAAGAGGTGAAAGAACCGGTAAAGGAAGAAGTGAAAGAGGCCAAGGTAAAAAAAGCTCCGAAAGCCCCGAAAGAAACGAAAGTAAAAAGTAAGAAATCTTAAAAGTTAGTTTTAATGGGACAAAAGACGAATCCGATTGCTAACAGGTTAGGGATCATCCGTGGATGGGATTCAAACTGGTATGGCGGAAATAACTTCGAGATGAAGCTGGTGGAAGATGATCAAATCCGCAAGTATCTTCACGCCCGTCTCACCAAGGCCGGTATTGCCAAAATCGTGATCGAACGGACACTTAAACTGGTTACCGTGACCATCCATACTGCCCGTCCGGGTATTATCATCGGAAAAGGCGGCCAGGAAGTTGATAAGTTAAAAGAAGAATTAAAGAAGATCACGCACAAAGAGATCCAGATCAATATTTCGGAAATTAAACGTCCGGAACTGGATGCCGTGATCGTAGCCAATACCATTTCCAGCCAGATCGAAGGCAGGATCTCCTACCGCCGCGCTATCAAGACCTCTATTGCTTCGGCTATGAGAATCGGCGCTGAAGGGATCAAGGTCTTTATCTCCGGCCGTTTGGGTGGAGCCGAAATGGCCCGCCGGGAACAATACAAGGAAGGTCGTATCCCTCTGCATACATTCCGCGCTGATATTGATTATGCTACTGCAGAAGCTCACACGACCTACGGAAGAATCGGAGTGAAGGTGTGGATCTGCAAAGGCGAGATCTATGGCAGACCGGAACTGATGCCTGCCCAGACCGCCTCTAAGATGAAACCCTCTGCCCAACGTCCCAAGGGCAATGCCCCCAGAGGTGGTGGAAAACCAAGGAACAGAAAGTAATATTGAATAACTTCTATATTTTACCGCGATGTTACAGCCAAAAAAGACAAAATACAGAAAGCAGCAGAAAGGCAAGATGAAAGGCAATGCCAAACGTGGCTATACGCTTGCTTTCGGATCATTCGGCCTTAAAACCATGGATGAAGCGTGGCTTACCGGACGCCAGATTGAAGCAGCCCGTCAGGCTATCACCCGTCACATGAAACGTGAAGGTCAGATCTGGATCCGTATCTTCCCGGATAAACCGGTGTCCAAGAAACCTGCTGAAGTACGTATGGGTAAAGGAAAAGGAGCTCCGGAATATTTTGTAGCTCGTGTGACCCCCGGACGGATCCTGTTCGAAATCGAAGGAATCCCCATGGATGTCGCTAAGGAAGCTCTCCGGCTCGGCGCACAAAAACTGCCCGTGATGACCCGGACCGTGATCCGCCCCGATTATGCGGAAGAAACAGCTTAATGCAGAAAGAGATTGACGCAAGTCGCAACTCCAATGAGATAAACAATGGAACAGAAAGTAATCAGAGAGTTAACAACAGGTGAGATCATCGAACGCCTGGATGAGGAGAAAAAACAGTTGATTAAACTGAAACTCAACCACGCTGTTTCACCTCTTGAAAATCCGAACAAAATAAAGGCATATCGCAAGACCATTGCCCGCCTTGAAACAGAAGTGCGTCGCAGAGCGCTCGGAGGTGAACAAGTTAATCAGGTGATCAAAAAGCAATAGTAAAACAATGGAAACCAGAGGATTACGAAAAGAAAAAACCGGAGTCGTCGTCAGCAATAAAATGGACAAATCCATTATCGTTGAAGTCGAAAGAAAGGTGAAGCATCCGAAGTACGGTAAATTCGTGAAGAAGACTTCCCGATTTATGGCCCAGGATGATACAAACACCTGTAGCGAAGGGGATAAAGTGCGGATTGCTGAAACCAGACCGCTTAGTAAAAACAAATGTTGGAGACTTGTCGAAATCATTGAAAAGGTTAAATAGCCATGATACAGCAAGAGTCAAGATTAATGGTGGCAGATAACAGCGGTGCAAAAGAGGTTCTTTGTATAAGAGTCCTCGGTGGAACCGGGAAGCGTTATGCTTCGGTAGGTGACTACATTATTGTAACCGTAAAAAATGCCCTCCCGTCAGGGAATATAAAGAAAGGTACGGTCAGCAAGGCCGTTGTCGTAAGAACGAATAAAGAGATCCGTCGTCAGGATGGTTCCTATATACGCTTCGATGATAATGCGGTTGTGTTGTTAAACACCGCTGGCGAAATGATCGGTACGCGCATCTTTGGCCCTGTAGCCAGAGAATTGAGGGAAAAACAGTTTATGAAAATCGTTTCTTTGGCACCTGAAGTGCTGTAAGCAGATATTCAACGTAGTATGCAAAAGAAATTACATATCAAAAAGGGCGACACCGTGATGATCATTGCGGGCGACTCCCGTGGACAACAGGGAAAGGTCCTGCAAGTCAACATCGATGACCTTACGGCAATCGTTGAGGGAGTGAATATGGTGTCGAAACATACCAAACCCAACGCGAAACATCCGCAGGGCGGCATCATTAAAAAGGAAGCCCCGGTACACATCTCGAACCTGAAGGTGATCGACGGATCGGGAAAACCGACTCGTACCGGCAGAAAAATTGACGAAAAGAATCAAACGCTGGTTCGTTATTCCAAAAAATCAGGGGAGGTAATAAAATAATGGCTTATTCACCTAGACTTAAAGACAAGTACGTAAAGGAAGTTGTTCCTGCTCTCATGGAACAGTTTCAGTACAAGAACCACATGCAGGTTCCGCGGATCACCAAAATCTGTTTGAACCAGGGATTGGGCATCGCGATCACCGACCGCAAACACATCGACAGCGGACTCAATGAAATGACGATGATCGCCGGACAGAAACCGGTGGCTACCAAATCAAGGAAAGATATTTCCAACTTTAAGCTGAGAAAAGGCAACCCCATCGGCGTGCGCGTTACTCTCCGCGGCGAAAGGATGTATGAGTTCCTCGACAGGCTTATTTCTGTAGCTCTCCCGCGTGTACGTGACTTCCGTGGCGTGAATGATAAAGGGTTCGACGGCCGTGGTAACTATACCATGGGAGTGACGGAACAGATCATTTTCCCGGAAATCGATATCGATAAAGTGGCTCATATGAACGGGATGGATATCACCTTCGTGACCACCGCCCGCAATGACCGGGAAGCCTATGCATTGTTGAAAGAATTTGGAATTCCATTTAAAAACAAATAAGAGTATGGCTAAGGAATCAATGAAAGCCAGAGAGCGTAAAAGACAGCACATGGTTGAACAATATGCTGAAAAACGCAAAGCCCTGAAAGCAGCTGGTGACTATATCGCCCTTCAGAAACTCCCGAAGAATGCTTCACCGGTTCGCCTTCATAACCGTTGCAAGATCACCGGAAGACCGAAAGGCTACATGAGAATCTTCGGTATTTCCCGTATCAACTTCAGGGAAATGGCAGTCAAGGGTTTGATCCCCGGAGTTAAAAAAGCCAGTTGGTAAACGAATTATTAATCATAACAGATAAAGGATAACATGGTTACGGATCCCATTGCAGATTATTTGACGAGAATCAGGAATGCCGTTATGGCGAACCACCGGGTGGTGGAAATTCCAAAATCAAAGGTCAAAGTTGAGATGACAAAGATCCTTTATGAAAAAGGATATATCCTCAACTATAAAGTGGAAGATGAAACCCGCCCGGGTAACATCAAAATCGCACTGAAATATCACCCGGTCACTAAAGTGTCGGCTATTAACGACCTGACTCGCATCAGCAAGCCGGGCCTCAGGAAATATGTGGATGCAGATAACCTGCCACGAGTGCTTAACGGACTTGGTATCGCCATCATTTCCACCTCACAGGGTATTATGACCGATAAAGAAGCCAGGACAAAGAACATTGGCGGCGAGGTTTTATGTTATATCAGCTAATAGGAGAATATTAACATGTCAAGAATAGGAAAACTACCCATCCAGATCCCCGCAGGCGTTCAGATCAACATCGATGATTCGAACTTGGTGACGGTTAAAGGGAAACTAGGTGAACTTCAGCAACAGGTTGACCCGCGGATCACCATCCGCATCGATGGAGACCACCTGCTGGTGGAACGTGGTTCCGATGAAAGAGGCGACCGTTCAAAACACGGACTCTACCGGGCACTGTTGCACAATATGGTTGTCGGAGTATCGGAAGGCTTTACGATCGTCCAGGAACTGGTCGGAGTAGGTTATAAAGCTACTGCCAACGGCCAATCGCTGGAACTCGCACTCGGATACTCACATAACATCCTGCTGGAGCTCCCGAAAGAAATTTCTGTGCAGACAACCGCCGAAAAAGGAAAGAACAATACGATCATCATGAAGTCATGCGACCGCCAGTTACTGGGTCAGGTGGCTGCTAAGATCCGTTCTCTCCGGAAACCTGAACCTTACAAAGGCAAAGGAATTCGTTTCGCAGGAGAAGAAATCAAGAAGAAAGCCGGTAAATCTGCTGCCGGTCAGTAATATCAAATCATTCATTCGTAAAATAATTGGAAGAATGGCTATTAAAAGTAAAAAGGATTTCAGAAGGATCAGGATCAAACACAGGATCCGGAAAATCGTTTCGGGTACCCCCGAAAGACCTCGTATGACCGTGTTCAGAAGCAGCAAAGAGATTTATGTGCAGTTGATTGATGATCTTGCCGGAAAGACCCTTGCAGCAGCCTCCTCCCTCGAAAAAGAGGTGGCAGGAGAGAAAATGACGAAAACGGAACGGGCAAAACTGGTCGGGAAACTGATCGCACAGAAAGCAACCGATTCGGGTATCAGCGAGGTTGTTTTTGACAGAGGTGGTTATTTGTATCACGGCAGAGTAAAGTCTTTGGCTGATGCAGCCAGGGAAGGTGGCCTTAAATTCTAAATAAGATATGGCAAACGTTAACGTAAAAAGAGTAAAATCAAGCGAAATCGAATTCAAAGATCGCCTGGTCAGCATCCAGCGGGTTACCAAAGTAACCAAAGGTGGACGTACCTTCAGCTTTTCCGCGATCGTCGTTGTGGGAAATGAAAACGGCGTGGTTGGTTACGGTCTGGGAAAGGCAAAGGAAGTTACTGCTGCCATTGCAAAAGGGATCGACGATGCCAAGAAAAACCTTATTAAAGTTCCTGTACTGAAAGGCACCATTCCTCACGAACAAGAGGGAAAATACAGCGGCGCTCTCGTATTCCTGAAACCTGCTGCTCCCGGTACCGGTGTAATCGCCGGCGGCGCTATGCGTGCAGTCCTTGAAAGCGTGGGCGTAAAGGACGTTCTTGCTAAATCAAAAGGCAGTTCGAACCCCCACAGTGTGGTAAAAGCTACGATCGATGCACTGGCCAAGATGAGGGATCCTTATACGGTTGCCCAACTCAGAGGCGTGGAGATGAATAAAGTTTTTAATGGTTAATCATCAACTGTAATATCATCAGAGATCATGAATAAGATTAAAATTACCCAAATCCGTAGCGGTATCGGGATGCCCCTGAGGCAAAAACGCACACTCGAGGCACTGGGAATTAAACGGATGCATCATACGGTTGAGCATGAAGCAACTCCGCAGATCCTGGGAATGGTAAACAAGGTGAAACACCTTGTCGTTACCGAAGAACTTTAATCGAAATAAAATATTCCGTTAATCAAGATAAATATCAGAACAATGGATTTAAGTAATCTGAAACCGGCACAAGGTTCAACAAAAAGCACCAAGAGGTTAGGACGCGGACAGGGATCCGGCAAGGGCGGGACTTCTACTCGCGGTCATAAAGGTGCAAAGGCTCGTTCTGGTTATTCCAAGAAGATTGGATTCGAAGGAGGACAAATGCCACTGGCACGTCGTCTGCCTAAATTCGGATTCCAGAACTTCACCCGCGTGGAATACAAAGGAATCAACCTGGATGTGTTGCAACGTATCGCCGATCAACAGGGAATTACCGTGATAAACAAGGAAGTATTGGTGAAAAGCGGTTTTACATCGAAAAAAGACCTGGTTAAGATCCTTGGAAAAGGCGAGCTGAAAACCAAGCTGGAAGTAACCGCAAACGGATACTCAGCCACGGCTAAGAAAGCTATCGAAGACCTCGGTGGAATCGCAAACACTATTTAAATCCTGTTGAATGAAAAAGCTATTTCAAACTCTTCGGAACATTTGGAAAATTGATGAGCTTCGCAAGAGGATCATCTTCACCCTCGGGATCCTGGTGATCTACCGTTTGGGATCGTACATCGTACTCCCCGGCGTGGATCCATCCATGCTCGCTAACCTGCAGAACCAAAGCAGCAACGGTCTTCTCGGACTGCTGAACATGTTCTCGGGCGGCGCCTTCGCCAACGCCTCGATCTTCGCCCTGGGTATCATGCCTTACATCTCTGCATCCATCGTGATGCAGCTGCTGGCATTGGCTGTTCCTTATTTCGCTAAACTGCAGAAAGAAGGAGAAAGCGGAAGAAAGAAAATCAACCAAATCACCCGTTACCTCACCGTGGTGATCCTGATTTTCCAGTCGCCGGCTTACATCGCCAACCTGGTTTCCCAACTGCCCGCCGAAGCAATTTACCCGTTTAGTACGGCTATCACTTCTCATTCCATCTTCTCCTTCTTCGGATTGTCATCCCTGATTATCCTTACCGCCGGTTCCATGTTCGTCATGTGGCTGGGTGAAAGGATTACCGATAAAGGACTTGGAAACGGTATCTCCCTGATCATCATGATCGGGATCATCGCCCGTCTTCCCTTCGCCCTGTTCTCGGAACTGATTTCCCGTATGGAACAGAAAGGTGGCGGACTGGTATTCTTTGTGGTTGAGATCGCTGTTCTGGTGCTCGTTATCCTGCTTACCATCCTGCTGGTTCAGGGAACCCGCCGGATCCCCGTGCAGTATGCCAAAAGAATCGTTGGGAACAAACAATACGGTGGTGTTCGCCAGTATATCCCGCTGAAAGTAAATGCAGCAGGTGTTATGCCCATCATCTTCGCCCAGGCTATCATGTTCCTTCCCCTGACCATCGCCGGCTTCGCCAGCTCTGACACACTTACCGGCTTCGCCAGGGTATTTACCGACTATAACAGTTTTTGGTACAATTTTACCTTTATGATATTGATCATCTTCTTCACCTATTTTTACACGGCCATTACCATTAACCCGAATCAGATGGCGGAAGATATGAAGAAGAACGGAGGCTTTATCCCGGGTGTCAAACCTGGTAAAAAGACTTCGGAATTTATTGATACGATCATGTCAAGGATCATCTTACCCGGGTCCATCTTCCTGGGACTGGTGGCCATCATGCCAGCTTTCATACGACTGACGGGAGTGACTTCACAGTTTGCCCAGTTCTACGGAGGGACATCGCTGCTGATCCTCGTAGGGGTCGTATTGGATACATTACAACAGATTGAAAGCTACCTGCTGATGCGTCATTATGACGGACTGACGAAATCCGGGAGGATCAAGGGACGGTCATCATTCAGCATGGCCGGCTAACCTAAGAAACAAACGGATGCAAATTAAAACGGCTGAGGACATTGAAAAATTGAGGGAAAATGCGATCATTGTCAGCAAAACCCTGGCAGAAGTCGCGAAATATATTAAACCGGGAGTGACCACACTGGCACTCGACAGGATAGCAGAAGATTTTATCCGGTCACAGGGAGCGGTTCCCGGTTTCAAAGGTTACAACGGATTTCCGGGTACACTTTGTATCTCAGTAAATGAAGAGGTTGTACACGGAATCCCGGGAGATAGAGTTCTTAAAAATGGTGATATTGCTTCAGTCGACTGCGGATGCCAGAAAGATGGCTTCAACGGCGATTCGGCTTATACTTTCGCGGTTGGAGAAGTCCGGCCCGAAGTACTTCTGCTGATGCAACGGACAAAAGAATCCCTTTATTTGGGAATTGAATCAGCAGTGGCCGGAAAGCGGTTGGGAGATATCGGCGCCGCGATTCAGGAATATGTTGAATCGTTTGGCTACGGAGTTGTACGAGAGCTGGTAGGACACGGAATAGGCATGCATCTTCATGAAAAGCCCGATGTCCCGAATTACGGGAGAAGAGGTTCAGGAATGAAGTTGCTGGAAGGGATGACGATCTGCATTGAGCCGATGATCAACCTGGGAACGAAAAATGTCTTGCAGTCAAGCGACGGATGGACGATTCGAACAGCTGACAGGTTACCGTCGGCACATTATGAACTCACGGTTGCAGTGGCCAAAGGGAAAGCGGATGTGCTGTCGACATTCAGATACATTGAAGAAGTATTGGGAACAAAAACAGACATACAATAGACCATGACAAAACAATCGTCAATCCTTCAGGACGGAACGGTAGTCGAATCGCTGGGCAATGCGATGTTCCGCGTAGAACTGGAAAACGGGCATGTGATCACAGCCCATATCTCCGGGAAAATGCGGATGCATTACATCAAAATCTTACCAGGCGACAAGGTAAAAATAGAAATGTCACCCTATGATTTAACAAAAGGAAGAATAACATTCAGGTATCAATAGAAAACCCCAGATAATATGAAAGTCAGAACATCCATCAAAAAGCGTTCTGCGGATTGCAAAATCGTACGCAGGAAGGGAAAGCTGTATGTGATCAACAAAAAGAATCCGAAGTACAAACAAAGACAAGGTTAAAAACAATTAATAAGAAGTATTATGGCCAGAATTGCAGGTATCGATTTACCTAAACAGAAAAAGGGCGAGATCGGGTTGACATACATCTATGGGATTGGAAGAAGCACTGCCCAGATGATCCTAACGAAGGCTGAGGTTGACTTTAACAAGAAAGTTCAGGACTGGACTGACGACGAGCAGAACCGAATCCGTACTGTCATCAACGAGAACATTAAGGTAGAAGGCGCCCTGAGATCGGAAACCCAGATGAACATCAAACGTTTGATGGATATCGGATGTTACCGGGGTATCCGTCACCGTTCGGGATTACCCGTTCGCGGACAAAGTACCAAGAACAATGCCCGTACACGTAAAGGCCGGAAAAAAACGGTAGCAAACAAGAAGAAAGCTACGAAAGGCTAATTAAAGAACTGACGGGAAGTTTAATCTGAATCGTATTTATATCAGAATATGGCAAAAAGTGAAAAAAGTTCAAAGAAGAGGGTCGTTAAAGTAGATGCGATCGGCAGAGCATATGTCAATGCCTCCTTCAACAACCTGATCGTAACCTTGACGAACAGCACCGGACAGGTGGTCGCATGGTCATCGGCAGGTAAGATGGGATTCAAAGGATCAAAAAAGAATACCCCGTATGCTGCCCAGATGGCTGCTCAGGATGCATCGAAAGTTGCATATGACGCCGGCCTCCGGAAAGTGAAAGTTTTTGTAAAAGGTCCCGGAGCAGGACGTGAATCAGCAATCCGCACCCTGCATACCGCCGGAATTGAGGTGACTGAGATCATGGATATCACCCCGCTGCCACACAATGGCTGCAGACCACCTAAACGCCGCAGAGTCTAATAACCTGGAAAAAAGATCAAGATATGGCAAGATACATTGGCCCCAAAACCAAAATTGCAAGAAAATTCAAGGATCCTATTTACGGACCTGATAAAAATTTCGAAAAGAAAAATTATCCTCCCGGAATGCACGGACAAACACGTCGTCGTCCCAAGGGTTCTGAATACGGCACACAGCTGATGGAAAAACAGAAAGCTAAATACACGTATGGCATTCTGGAACGTCAGTTTAAAAACACTTTCCTGAAAGCCGCCCGCAAAGGTGGAAAAACCGGTGAAGTGCTGCTGCAGCTCATTGAATCGAGACTCGATAACGTGGTGTACAGACTGGGTATCGCTCCTTCACGCGACGGAGCCCGCCAGCTGATCGGCCACCGTCATATTACGGTTAACGGTAAAGTTGTAAACATCCCTTCCTTTGAACTGAAACCGGGCGACATCATTTCCGTCCGCGAACGTTCCAAATCGCTGGAAGTGATTACCAACTCGGTATCATCTCATGTGAACCAGCACGCCTGGCTCGAATGGGACGGCAATATGCTTACCGGAAAATTCATGAGTTACCCTGAGCGCGACCAGATTCCTGAAAATATCAGGGAACAGTTCATCGTCGAGTTGTATTCTAAATAATGATATTAACTATTTTTAAACTTTAACAGGCAGCTTATGGCAATATTACCGTTCCAGAAACCTGACAAGGTCATCATGGTGGAATCCGATGACTGCCGCGGTGTGTTTGAGTTCCGTCCATTGGAACAAGGTTTCGGTGTGACCATCGGAAACGCACTCCGGAGAATACTGCTCTCTTCCCTGGAAGGATTCGCGATCACCTCCATCAAAATTGAAGGAGTGGACCAGGAATTCTCTACCATCAAGGGAGTGATCGAAGATGTCACTGAGATCGTCCTTAACCTGAAACAGATCCGTTTCAAAAGACTGATCGAAAGTGAAAACTCCGAGAAAGTGACGGTGATCATCGCCCACCAGAAAGAATTTAAGGCCGGCGATATCAATAAATTCCTATCCGTCTTCCAGGTACTTAATCCCGACCTCCTTGTTTGTCATATGGAGTCGAATGTGAAGCTGTCACTGGAACTTTCTATCGATAAAGGACGTGGATATGTCCCTGCTGATGAGAACAAAGCCTTGAGCACAAGTCTCGGACGCATGGCTATCGACTCGATCCATACCCCGATCCGGAATGTAAAATATCACATCGAGAACTTCCGCGTTGAACAAAAGACCGACTACGAAAAGCTCGTGCTGGAAGTGACGACCGATGGTTCTATTCACCCGAAAAACGCGTTGAAAGAAGCAGCCCGGATCCTTATTCATCATTTCATGCTTTTCTCTGATGAAAAGATCACCCTGGATTCGGCTGAAAAGACCGTGAATGAAGAGTTCGACGAAACATCCCTGCATATCCGGCAGCTGCTCAAGACGAAACTGGTCGACCTCGACCTGTCAGTCAGAGCACTGAATTGCCTGAAAGCAGCCGATGTTGAGACCCTCGGCGACCTCGTTGCCTTCAATAAAAACGACCTTCTCAAATTCCGTAACTTCGGTAAGAAATCTCTCACTGAACTGGAAGACCTGGTAAAAGCAAAGGGGATGGAATTTGGAATGAATACTGCGAAATATAAATTAGATAAGGATTAATTGAGATGAGACATCAGAAGAAAATCAACCACCTAGGCAGAACGAGTTCACATCGTAAAGCAATGCTTTCGAACATGGCAGCCTCGTTGATTCTTCATAAAAGAATCACCACGACGGTAGCGAAAGCAAAAGCATTACGGACGTTTGTCGAACCACTGATCACGAAATCGAAAGAGGATTCTACCCATTCCCGGAGGGTTGTTTTCAGCTATTTACAAAATAAACTGGCTGTGACTGAATTGTTCCGCGAAGTATCAAAAAAGATCGCAGAACGCCCGGGAGGATATACACGGATCCTGAAAACCGGTTTCCGCGCAGGAGATAATGCCGATATGTGCATCATCGAACTGGTCGATTACAATGAAACCATGATGGCTCCTCGCGAAGAAAAAGGGAAGACCAGCCGCAGAAGACGTGGTACCACCGCCAAGAAAAAAGCAACAAAGGCTGAACCTGAAGCAAAGACGGCTGAACCGGTTGAACCGGCAACGCCCGAATCCACTGACGCCGAACCGGTAAAAGAAACCCCGGCGCCTGAACAGGAAGAGCAAAAATAAATGATCTGCTTTTCGAGTTATAAAGGATAATGTAACCCGTTACTTTATCCTTTTTTTTTGAACATAAAAAAGATTTTTAACATGAGCGCAATCTTGAATATCCATGCACGTCAGATCCTCGATTCAAGAGGAAATCCGACCATCGAAGTGGACGTGATCACCGATAATGGCGTTCTTGGCAGGGCAGCAATCCCGTCAGGAGCCAGCACCGGCGTTCACGAAGCCGTCGAACTTCGTGATAATGATAAAAACTTCTTCATGGGGAAAGGTGTCCTCCAGGCTGTCCAGAATGTCAATAAAGTCATCGCGGAAGAGATCCAGGGCATGTACGTCACGGATCAGCAAGAGATCGACCACCGGATGATCGAACTGGACGGCACCCCCAACAAATCGAAACTGGGCGCCAATGCCATCCTCGGCGTTTCCCTCGCTGTAGCCAACGCAGCTGCCCAGGTGACCGGACAGACCCTGTACCGTTACATCGGCGGCGTTTCTGCCAATACCCTCCCGATCCCGATGATGAACATCCTCAACGGAGGATCACATGCCGATAACTCTATCGACTTCCAGGAATTCATGATCATGCCTGTGGGCGCTACCTCGTTCTACGAAGCCATCAGGATGGGATCAGAGGTGTTTCATAACCTGAAAGCCGTTCTGAAAAAGAGCAAATATTCCACTAACGTCGGCGACGAAGGCGGTTTCGCTCCGAACCTGAAATCGAACGAAGAAGCGATCACGTTCATCCTGAAAGCTATCGAACAGGCCGGATATAAACCCGGAGATGACATCTGCATCGCCCTTGACCCGGCTGCTTCCGAATACTATATCCCCGAAGAGAATGTCTATCATCTGAAAAAATCAAGCGGCGAAAAATTGACTCCCGCTGAAATGGTCGCCTTCTGGAAAGAATGGGTGAAAAAATACCCCATCGTCTCCATCGAAGACGGTATGGCCGAAGATGACTGGGACGGATGGAAGTTGATGACCAAAGACCTGGGAAACAAGATCCAGCTGGTAGGAGACGACCTCTTTGTAACCAATGTTGAACGACTGGCCATGGGGATCAAAAAAGGAGTTGCTAACTCGATCCTGATAAAAGTGAACCAGATCGGCACCCTGAGCGAAACCATCGACGCGGTTAACATGGCTTACCGCAACAGCTATACCGCTGTTATCAGCCATCGTTCCGGAGAAACGGAAGATACCACCATCGCCGACCTCGCTGTTGCCCTGAATACCGGCATGATTAAAACAGGATCAGCTTGCCGTACCGACCGGATCGCCAAATACAACCAGCTTCTTCGCATCGAAGAACAACTGGGCGATACCGCCAGATACCTGGGAAAAGGTTTCAAATACGCACGGTAAAAGTTGCGTGAGATACAGGAGCCGGGCAAGCGATGGTTTGCCCGGCTTTTTTTATAAGGTCCCGATCAGGTGGATCAGCAGATTGGTAACCCGGCGTACATTCTCCTCAAACACGCGCAGTACCTCTTCCCACGTGACCGGTGAGGTATCTTCCTTCCATGAATCATAATCCGTCGAAAGGGCGATCACGGCATAGGGAATACCTGCCTCGAAAGCAAGCGCTGCCTCCGGGGCAATGCTCATGTTGATGATGTCGGCCCCCAGGAAGCGGAACATCTTCGATTCAGCGCGCGTGGAAAAACGCGGTCCCTCAATGGTGACGATGGTCCCGGCAGGATGACAGGGCAGTCCCAACTCTTTTGCCGATGCAATCAGTTTCTCCCGGAGCTCTTCCGAGAAAGGATCGCCCATAGCGGCGTGGATGAGGTTCCCGTTCTCGAAAATGTCATGGAACGTGTTGACACGGTGACGGGTGAAATCGATGAACTGGTCTGCAATAACCAGATCGCCGGGACGGATTTCGTCGCGGAGACTGCCGCAAGCGGTGGTGGCGATGATTGCGTCGCAACCCGCTTCGTGAAGAGCGGCAATGTTCGCCCGGTTGTTGACCTGGGTGGGAGGGATGGAATGGTCACGGTTGTGGCGTGATAAAATAAACAGTTCGCAATTACCCAACTTGCCGTTGAAGAGGGTGGAACTCGGCGCCCCGTAAGCAGTGGCGATCTCAATTTCTTTTCGTTGTTCCAGGATATCGAGTTTTTCCAGACCCGAACCACCAATCAGTCCAATTTTCATCTTCCTTCGTATTAATCGGGCTAAAGTACATAATTTTCCCCGTTTGTTGTGACAGAAAACCGTATCTTTGAAACATATTTATCCATTCTTTATGTCTGTTGCATACATAGGAGAACATCTCCTGCCCGGACAAATCGGTGAATGCATGGTCTGGACAGCCTTGATGGCCGCCCTTGTCTCGGCCTTCTTGTTTTTCCTGCGGACCCGCGATAAATACTCCGCCAGCGTCCGGCTGAAAGCCTGTTCCCGTATGCTTTACCTCCTCAGCACACTGGCCGTCACCGGTGTCGCGGTCACCCTTTTTTACCTCATCTTTTACCACCGGTTCGAATATGCCTACGTGTGGAAGTATTCGTCGTCAGCCCTGCCGTTGAAATATATCATTTCCTGCTTTTGGGCGGGGCAGGAGGGGAGCTTCGTGGTGTGGGCGGTATTCCAGTCCCTGATCGGACTGGCGTTGATCCGGTTGGCCGGAAAGCGGGAATCTTCCGTGATGTGGATCTTTACATTGGCTAACGTTATGCTGCTGGCTATGCTGCCCGGAATCCGGCTCGGCAGCATCACCATCGGAAACAGCCCGTTTGCTTTATTACGGGAAGTGTACGGCGCCTCCGGGAATTCGATTTTTCAGCAGGCTGATTATCTTCGATTGCTGGGCGACGGCAACGGATTGAATCCCCTGTTGGAGAACTTTTGGATGATCATTCATCCGCCGGTGTTGTTCCTTGGGTATGCGCTGACGCTGGTGCCCTTTTGCTATGCGGCGGCTGCGCTGATGGGCGGCGAGTACGAAGGGTGGCTCAAACCCGTGATGCCCTGGATCCTGGCCTCCCTGGCTTTCCTGGGAGCCGGCATTTTGCTTGGCGGAGCCTGGGCATATGTCTCGCTGACGTTTGGTGGATTCTGGTCGTGGGATCCGGTCGAAAACTCATCGCTGGTCCCCTGGATGACCCTGATTGCGGCGCTTCATTTCGTGATGGTCGCCCGCCGACAGCACCTGGCCTTGTTCTCGGCCTTCCTGCTGACCATGCTCTCTTATGTCCTCGTACTCTTTGCCACTTGCCTGACACGCAGCGGAGCGCTGTCGGAGACATCTGTCCATTCGTTCGGTGACAACGGGCTGGCAGGACAACTGATCATCAACGTTGCTTTCTTTTTTATTCTGATGATCGTACTGATCATCAAACGCTTCCGGAAGATAACGGACCATAAGCAAGATGTTCTTCTCTCTAAAGAATGCTGGATGTTCATCGGATCCATTGTCATCACCCTGGCTGCCTTCCAACTGATCTTCACCACCTCAGTCCCGTTGTTTAATAAGCTTTTCGGGACAAGCCTGGCGCCTTCCCGTAATGCACCCGATTTCTACAACCACTGGCAGATGCCGTTTGCATTGCTGGTGGCCGGTTTTATTGCTTTTTCACAGTTCCTTCATTACCGGGAGAATAAGCCGGAGGTGTTCTTCCGCAAGCTGATCGTCCCCTTCCTGATCGCAGCAGTCCTGACCGTCGTGATTACCGCCACCGGGATGCTGCGTCAATTCAACCTGGTTCTGTTTCTTTTCGTCCTCCTTTTCGCTATCGTCTCGGTGCTTGCCAACATCCTGTTCCGGACCAGCAAGCCGCGGAATATGGCCGCCATGATCACCCATGTCGGGTTTGCCCTGTTCCTGACCGGCGTCGTGATCACCTTTTCTAACCACAAAACCATTACGAGTAACACTTCCGGCTTCGACCTTGGAAACGAACGGCTGAACAGGGAAAATCAGCTGTTGTTGAAAGGAGATACGCTGTTTACGGGCGGATTCTGGCTGACCTATGTGGATGAGGATCGTCACGGCCATCAAACGGCTTACCGTATCGATTTTTTACAAAAAGAGAAGGGCAGGTTTCACCGGGGATTTACCCTTCATCCTTCGGTGAATGTCCATCCTTCGATGGGCGTGGTATATAATCCAGACACGCATCATTTCTTCGGAAAAGATTATTATGCGTACCTCTCAGCGGTGGGATCCGCTCCTGATTACGTGGTGATCCGGGCTATCATGAATCCCTGGATCAACGTGATGTGGACCGGCGCTGTGGTGATGATGACGGGGATTGGTTTAGCCATGTTCAAGCGGGCCCGGAAGAGGAAAGGGTGACCGGTTATTTCCCGTTCGCCTTGTCTTCCAGCATGGGGACAAACCGAAATGCCCCGTATTCCTTCTTGGTTAACGTGCCGTCCGCATTCAGGGTAAGCGTTGTCATGATCTGAACATCGTCGGCGCCCAGCGGGATGACCATAATGCCGCCCGGTTTGAGTTGTCCGATCAGCGCTTCGGGGACGTACGGAGCTGCCGCCGTGATGATGATCCCCTGGAAAGGGGCAAAGGCGGGTAAGCCCTTGTATCCGTCGCCATAGAACGTCTTGACAGTAGGATACCTGAGGGTTTGAAGCAGCCGTGTTGTCTTGTCGAACAATGCTTTCTGCCTTTCAATGGTGAAGACTTTAGCTCCCATTTCGGCCAGAATGCAAGCCTGGTAGCCGGATCCGGTGCCTATTTCCAAAATTTTATCTCCTTTTTTGACCTGGAGCAACTCTGTCTGAAACGCGACGGTATATGGTTGCGAGATAGTCTGTCCGGCCCCGATGGGGAAAGGCTTGTCTTCGTATGCAAACTCAAGAAACGATGAATCAAAGAAGAAATGGCGCG
>Ga0209099_1000205_pt1 | contig 68676 bp, 63 predicted proteins | sample AD_JPNHW2_MetaG_FD_184430 | JGI IMG/M metagenome (GOLD analysis project Ga0209099, IMG submission 184430) | Active sludge microbial communities of municipal wastewater-treating anaerobic digesters from Japan - AD_JPNHW2_MetaG (SPAdes) (version 2) | ecosystem: Engineered > Bioreactor > Anaerobic...
CCATAGCAGTAAACAATCAATACATCATAGATTATGATTACGATGCCTCAGGGGAGAGAGTCTATAGCGGGATGGGAAGCTCATCAAAGATCTATATCAATTCGATTACGAGCAACCCCCTTACAATCATTGACTCCAACGACAATGTGACTCACTATATCTATGGACCCAAAGGGATCGTAGCCAAGCGAAATGAAAGCTTGACGTATTACATGCTCAAGGATCATCTGGGATCAACGAGAGTGGTGATGAATGAGAATAATCAAGCCATCAGCTCTTATGATTACGATGCCTGGGGGAACCCGATGAACAGTACAGTTTCGGAAGAAAGCGCCTACCGTTACACAGGTCGTGAATACGATGAAGAGACTGGTCTGCATAACTTCCGTGCCCGATTGTACGATAGCGTCTTGATGCGTTTCTATCAGGTAGATCCTGCAGAGCAGTTCGCTACTCCTTATGTGTATTGCGGGAATAATCCGATAGGTCTTGTTGATCCTGATGGCAAAGACGCTAATTTTGATGGTTATGATGACAACGATAAATTATACGGTTATTTATCTAATTCATTCCTTCAATCTCCTTTTACGGTAAATGATGATGGTTTTGTTATTCATCTAATTGGGCCTGCGAAAGGCACAGTAACTTTAGAAGAATCCTCTTTCTGGAATGTTGTTGATGATCATTCCTTACTTGTCACTCTGACCTTCGATCCTGATGGAATAGGGAAGGATGGGAACCCCATATTTGGCGGTGTTTATGAAGGAAACCGTAATTCCTCACATTGGTGGAACTTTAGTAAGTATGATTTTAAAGCTAAAATGACTGTGAACCTATTATCTATGCAAAATTACGAAGAAGTTGGAGGTTGTGACGTAGGGAGTAGTTTTATTCATGAATTTAGAGAAGGATATTATGGGATTAAACTCTTTCCTAACCAGGGTTACTCTGAGTACAATCAAAATACTGCACATAATATGACTACTCTTTTTGAGAACAACAAGATTTACCCTAAAGCAGGTGGTACACGTTTAATCACTGAATCTGTATTCACCCCGCCTTGGTATAGGCGGACATGCGAAGAAACTTGTTATTGGGAACTTAACGGTAAAAAAATCTATTGGACTATAAAGCATACAACAATTGGAAAATAAATGAAATCAAAAGCGTATCATATCATCGTAAGTCTTAAATACTGTTCGTTGCTTCTATTTCTAACAAGTATCCTATTTGTATCATGCTCATCTAATCATTATATTGGCAGATACACAATGGAAGAGTCTATATTGACAAAATGTACACTAAAAGAATACTATCCAAGCTATAATATAAATCATTGGATTGTTTTGCAAGATAGTATCGGACGATATTTGTATATTTCACAACCTGGGAGATACACAAATAAACTATTTGTTTCGAGAGGTGGTGATCATCCGTACGATGTAAATGAACCCATAAGAGGGAAGAAGCAATTATTTATTGGGGATACAATTCATGTTGCTTTATACAAATACAAAAACTATCCTCGTAATTTCCATTTAGCTGAACGCTCTGGTAGATCCATCCACTTAGGGGATGGTCATATAGTGAAAAATGAGAATGGTTGGGTGGATAATATCTACTATTGTCCGGATATCGAACTGATCAATGAGCTTATTTATATAAAGGATCGTTAAATAGTACTGATGCTAAGCCATATAAAGGTCTCATGCTAAGGTACAATTTTGAGGTCTATGGAGACAAGTTATGGATAGAAAAATAATAACTGTGGTAATACTCATTTCTGCACTGATTACTTCATGCTCATTGATAAGAATACATCGAGAGAGATCGGTAAATAGTTATAAGATACTTTCATTCAACCCATTTGTTCTTCAGGATTACAATGTCGTTGTGGCTGAGAATATCTTGGGTGAAATAGAACTTATTTTGGTAAAGCAAGATCCTCCTCAAAAGTACAACAAAGATGACTTAGTTCTTATGAAGATTGGTAAGATGTATAATCTAGATCTATTTTCAATTCCTGATTCGGTTAGATTCGATGGAATTCCTGTACCACCAGGATCACATTTAGATGGGGACTATATGGATTTGGGAAGGTTCAAGTATAACGGAGAAACAATAACTTACTACGATGTTCAGACCAAGCGCTTGCTTTTACCACATTACTTCACTTCTGATATGTGTGCGAATACCAGAACTATTATACTGATAAGAAGGAAGCCACATTAATACTAGAATTCATGTAGTCCAAAAGGTGAATCAGTTACTGACCTCGGAGATATCCACCGGGGTCAGTGATATTCATTTTGAGCCATTTGAAGATGTTTTCCGGGTAAGGTACCGGATTGACGGAGTATTGAAGAACGTTGAGCATCTGCCGTGCACAAAGAAGGTAAACCAGGTGAGCTACGTGTATGGAAGCAATAGAGAGAGTGCCAATCAGATAACTGCTCACAGCAATTACGTTTATGATGCTAATGGCAGTGTCTTGTCATCTGCCAAGCTCAATAAAAATCTCCTCATGGATTACGATATCAGATCAAATCTTGTCTCGTCCATAGCAGTAAACAATCAATACATCATAGATTATGATTACGATGCCTCAGGGGAGAGAGTCTATAGCGGGATGGGAAGCTCATCAAAGATCTATATCAATTCGATTACGAGCAACCCCCTTACAATAATCGACTCCAATGACAATGTGACTCATTACATATATGGCCCCAAAGGGATCGTAGCCAAGCGAAATGAAAGCTTGACATATTTCCTGCTCAAGGATCATTTGGAATCGACGAGAGTAATAATGAATGAGAATAATCAAGCCATCAGTTCGTATGACTACGATGCATGGGGGAACCCGATGAACAGCACGGTTTCGGAAGAAAGCGCATACCGCTTTACGGGTCGTGAATACGACGAAGAGACAGGTTTGCATAACTTCCGTGCCCGTTTGTACGACAGCACTCTCATGCGTTTCTATCAGGTTGATCCCGCTGAGCAGTTTGCCTCACCTTATGTGTATTGCGGGAATAATCCGATTTCAGTTTATGATCCAAATGGAAAAGAAGCATTGAAAGCTAGAAATTATGCTCGACCAAATTTATTCGACCTAAAATATGCCCCAGGTTTTGATTATAATAATACCCCCACAAGATGGATAAATCCTGATGTTCTTGTCTGCAATGAGTTCTGTTATCAAGCTATGTTTGCTGGTGAGGGGATAAGTGACTTCCCCCTTACTATGGCCGAACAGAAGGAATGGTTTAAAGGCAGGAACGCATATTACACTGATATAAACGATGCTAAGAGTCACATTGGATTAGGTGATATCTTATACTTTGGCCCCGAAGTTTTTGGTCAAAGGCATGAGGTAATGGTTTGGGATATCAAAAGAGATAAATCAGGAAATCCACTGATTCAAATTATGGGGGCAAGAAACTCCAAATTAACTTCGGGGATAGTTGATATCAGATACCTATCAATCGAAGAATATGCTAGATGGTACAAAGGTTTCGCAGGGTTGGGATCGCTACCCCCTAAAGAGCCCCCCAAAGAAACTTCAGTTGAGTTACCTCAATTTGATATTCCCTCACGATATGATGCTTATCGTCCCGAATTCGAGAGATATGAACCTGGCTGGTTTGGAGTGCCTGGTAGGACTGGTTGGTGTCCAATCGCTTGGTAATAAGGAGATTAATTATGGAAATACAAAAAATAATGATGATAGTGTTACTCTTGGCAACACTAATGTCTTGCTCGTCAATTAACGGTAAGCCAATACCTGTTCCCAGTGAAGAAAACTTCTGGAATCTGGATGAGAATCAATACCTTCCCTTTGTTGATAGTTTGATATGTGAACCGATAGCGGCTTTAATAAAGAGTGACCTACAAAACAAGTTCGCAAAACTGGATCCTGCTTTTAGTGGTTTTAACCTGCCTAATACTTTTATACTCGACGATGATTCCATTAGTATTGGAATCCAGTATATGATTAGAAAAGGTAATATGTGTTCCAAACTTCTTCGCACAGATTTATCAATGAATCTAATCAATCTAAGCTCCGAGAGTTTTTATGGACTGGAAAATCCTAAGTACTTCAAAGGGTCTGTATGTCTTCATACTTTCGATATTGATGACAATAAAGATTATACAGAGGATTATACGAATGATGCATATTGGAATGTTCTCTATAATGATGATACCTTGGTCTATAACACAAAACTATTGAATGATGATTTGTTAAAACTCAGAAACAGGTTATTATTGAGCAATAACATCCAGAATGCCACAGATATAACACCCAACAACTGCTTTTTTGGTAAGGATAAATACTACGCATACAACCCTGAAACTCATGTTTTATTTGAATATAACCTTATATCGGATGAAGTGGTGACTTATAACTTCCTCACAGGAAATCCCATATATGAGAGAGATGTGTTGGGAAAGCGAGGCATATTTGACTTTCAAGGTGTCTGTCAGGATTATGCTGTGTTCACGCAGTATGACAACTGGATAACAGTTATGGTCGACCTGAAGACAAACTCACCATACATCTTTAAAAGTACAAGGATATCAGACAAATGTGGAATCAGAGGCGTTATGGGGCAAGGCTATGGCTCTTCTGGTGTTGATGTTTATGTTTCGGAAAATCATATTTATTACTTGTTTGGGCTAGATCAGAAAGGACCTGGACTTGACACTTATATTGTTAAATTGTTTTGAGATGTATCACTAAGCATAATCATGGTTTGTTATTCACAAGGAACATCTGTTCCACTATGAGGATTAGGTGATGACCCGCATCCACGTAGTCCAGAAAGTAAACCAGTTACTGACCTCGGCGATATCCACCGGGGTTAGTGATATTCATTTTGAGCCGTATGAGGATGTTTTCCGGGTAAGGTTCCGCATTGACGGAGTTCTGAAGGAAATTGAGCATCTTCCCTATGCACAGAAGGAAGAGATCATCTCACGCATCAAGATTATGTCGGACCTTGATATTGCTGAAAAGCGTAGACCTCAGGATGGCAAGCTTGTATTCGGTGTTCCCAGCAAGAATATCGATGTCAGAGTATCAGTGCTACCAACTCAGTTTGGGGAAAAAGTTGTACTGCGCCTTCTTGACAGAGAACAGGTTAAGCTTGATATTAGCTCCCTTGGTATGGATGATCATGAGATAGAGTTGTTTCGCAGATGCATACACTTGCCTTACGGAATGATACTGGTAACAGGGCCTACCGGGAGCGGTAAAACAACTTCTTTGTACTCGGCATTGAGCGAAATCAATTCTGAGGAAGTCAATATTACTACCATAGAAGATCCTATCGAATACAATCTACCGGGAATCAATCAAACCCAAGTTCATGACAAGATCAACTATACTTTCGCCAGTATTCTGAGAACTATACTGCGGCAAGATCCTGATATCATCATGATTGGTGAGATACGGGACACAGAAACGGCTGATGTGTCTATCAGGGCAGCCCTTACCGGGCATCTGGTGCTCTCTACCCTGCATACCAATGATGCTATTTCCACAATCGTAAGATTACTCCATTTGGGTATTGAACCGTTTTTAATCGCTTCGTCACTACGCTTGATAATAGCTCAAAGGTTAATTAGGGTTAACTGCTCCCATTGTAATGAAGCTTACACCCCAAATGAAAGAGTGCTTCATGAGCTTGGATTGTTGGATAGTAAGAGTGAGTACTACAGAGGAAGAGGTTGTGAGGAATGTAATCATACCGGGTATAAGGGACGAACCGGAGTTTTCGAGATACTGCCAATATCTGAAGAATTGAGTAATATGATTATTGAACGTAGAAACAATTCTGAGATTAGGAGTTTCGCCGTACAAAACAGTATGAGATTTTTGCTTGAGAAAGCGGTTACTAAAGTAAAACAAGGAATAACGACTCCAGAGGAAGTACTGAGAAAAATCAAATTCCAACTGGAAGGGAAATGAATGAAAAAGGGACTATCTGTAATTATCCTGATCTGGTGTACGATATTAAGCGCTAAAGTTTTTACCGACCCCAAGGACTTCACCGATTCACTAATAAAGTCAACTCCCCCGGTTATAAATAGCGATATTAGCGATGATACCGGAGTGAGTAGGCCATCAGGGGCTCAAGCCAAAGATAACAACGCCAATGGAATGGCGAACATCCGTCAGGCGCTTTCACAGAACTATTTTGCCAATATCGAGCGGATTAACGTTAAAGATATGGAATTGCGGGACATCCTCAGAGGCTTATCTTATCAATACAACCTCAACCTCGCTGTCGATAACTCAATTTCGCAACTGGTAACCATATCGTTAAGCAATATCTCTGTTATCGATTTGATTGAGTTTGTGTGCAGCGAATACGCTCTACAAGCGAAGTTAATTGGGTCGGTGATGAAGATATCGCCCGTGCCGATAGTAGATCAAACTCCTAAGTTGAATGATGATATGTATATTAATGTACAAGGAGATACACTTAGTGTTGATATCCGTAATCGGGACGTGGTTGATGTCGTAAAGAAACTCACTACTCTTAGCGGTAAAAACATTGTAATCCAAAGCGGTGTAATGGGTACGATCACATCTTTCTTTAAGGATATTCCTTTTGAGTCCGGTTTGAATATCATGATGGAAAACAACGGATTTAAGGTAAGAAAGAAAGACAATGTCTACTATGTAGACTTAGGCCTGCAACCTGCTCAATCATCCGGGAAAGATACTTCTCGCAAGGCTTTATGGGTATCTTATGATAAAGGAAAGATTACTCTGGAAATCGAAAATGCTGATTTGGCACAGGTACTAAAAGAGCTATCCCGCCAAGTTGATACTAACATAATCACCTATAGTGAACCTACCGGAAAGGTGTCGGCGAAATGCTCAGAGCTTAGCTTAGATGAAGCTCTAAGTTATCTATTGAAAGGCACTGATTATACCTACAAACATGAGAACAACATTTACATCATCGGTGACAAGAAAAACAACAGCCTTGTGACTTCTAAACTGATAAAACTTAAGCATATCAAATCTGAAGGTATCTTGGATTTGTTTCCTGAATCATTGAAGAAGAACTCTACGATCCAGATAATCAAAGAGCAGAACGCGCTGATGGTTTTGGGAACAAACGATATGATAAGCGAGTTACAAAACTACCTTGGTCAAATCGATTATCCTACACCGCAGATACTAATAGAAGCTCTAGTGGTGGATTACAATACCAGCAACATACGTGATATCGGCGTTATGTTTGGAAGCACTAACAGCATTCCTGATTCTTTAGGCTGGTCAAATACCGGTCAACTTGACTTAGGAATAAACAACAACGGTTTGTTCACCACCCAACTAAATGGAGCTTACCTAAACGACCCGCTCGATGATATTGGAAACTGGTTGGGAGTAGGGAACCTGGGGGTACTACCCTCTGACTTCTACGTAAAAATACAAGCACTGGAAAACCAAGGAAAAGCTAATATCCGTTCCCGACCGCAGATAGCTACATTAAATGGGCATCCGGCAAGCATCAGTATCGGCACAACCCAGTATTATATACTCAAGACTGTGACTCCCGTTAACTCTACCAGTAGTATCGTGACTCAAGAGTCGGAAAGATTCGAACAAGTTGAAGCTAACGTTAAACTTTCAATAGTGCCGTGGGTTAGTGCTTCTGGTGATGTGACAGTAGAAATCACTCCAGAGTTCAAAACTCCGGTTGGAACTTTAAGCTCTAATGTTCCACCGACTATTAACACACGAGTGCTTGATTCCACTGTCAGGTTAAAGGATGGCGAAACTATAATACTAGGTGGCTTGATTTCTGAGAATGAGACAAGCAAAGTAAGCAAAATCCCATTCTTGGGCAATCTTCCATATATTGGAAAGCTGTTTAGAACAAGTTCGAAGAGTAAGATAAAAACCGAACTTATGATTTATATTACACCTCACGTATTCTATGGTGATGAGAATGAAGTTGAGAAGTGGAATTCGTTCAGAAATGACGAACTAGATAGTACCGGCAAGAAATAACACAATGGGCTTTATTAAGAAAGGCATCTACTGTGTCCAGATAACTGATACTAATATACGCATATTATGTGTTTTAAAATTTATCAATCGCCTTAAGATTCATGTTTCTGAAGAAGATTTTGATCTCGATACAGGAAACGAGGGAATCCGTAGAGCACTATCTTTACATAGTGATTTGAAGAAGTATCCTGTTGCGCTATTATTGCCATTACATTACTTCTCGTTTTTCAGTTTTATTGTTCCTGGCGATGTTGAAGAGAAAGAACTGCACGAATGGGCTGAGTCGTTTATTCATACAAACATAGCTGAGTATGATTTGTACGAATACCGCCACTTTTTTTTCTTGAATGACTCAAACTATTACTGCATAATCATATCCATCCCCAAAACTACCCTAGCACAATTTCCACGGTTATTAGAGCAGCTATCGCTAAATACCGTTTATATAGGTTCCGGGATTGAGTCTGCAGGTTTTGGATTAGCAGATGACGATCTATTTAATCAGAGAATCTATCTGGATGGGATTACAACTGATAAGTCACCAATAAGGATTGCTTATGAATCCGGACTCATGTGCGATATCTCGGATACATCAGTAACCACATTAGATAAAGTAATAATTAGCACCGATGATTTGGAACAGGTAGATCAAGTATTTATCAATGGAAACAATATATCTTCTGACATAGTAATACCATATGGAACAGGGCTAAATCAACTACTTAGCTTGGGTAATAACGGTAATTTTTTGGACAGCGCTCAGATTCAAAAAGTACATCAAAAGCAAGCCAAGAGACAGTGTCAAAAAACGTTTATCATCATAGCATTCTTGTTTCTCCTTCTATATGTTTTAACTCGGATTGGAGTTAGTCTAATTGGGGAAGAGTCCATGATAAATGCTAAAGATAACAAGCAGAAGAGAATTGATCAAATTACTGCAGACATATCCGTTCTAAGAAGCCAACAGACTCAAGTTGACTCCATTAGAGGTAGATTCTCAAGAGTATCTACAGATTTGGAAGTAATAGGACGCAGTATACCTATAGGCATGACTTTGTCAGAGTTATCCATTACCCAAACAGATAAAACCAGAGAGATGGTTATTAGGGGTGACGCCTCGTCTGAAAGTGAGGTATTACTTCTTGTAAGGGATCTGTCATCAACCCGATTGTTTCAGGATGTGTCAGTAAAGAGGATTTATAGTAATAACTCAACACCAATTGCTACAGATGAAACTAAAGTCCTGAGTTTCGAGATAGCCCTATGTAATAGAGGTGTTAACCGATGAATCAAACTAGGGGTTGGCAGGCGATGACTTTGCTTTTAATCATAGCCTTTCTGTATCTATTTAAGATATTGCTATACGATGATATAAGGCATTTTGCATCTACGATATACTCTAAGCAGGCAGGTAATAGTGTAGTGGCTTTAACCGAAACGGATACAGAACTGAACTTGCTCAAGCACCAGCAAAATGAATTGATTATGCAAAATAAAGCAATCCCGCAGGTTTCAGCAGTATCTTCAGCCACTGAGTTAATAGAGTCACTGTCACAAATGGTGGTTGATAAGAACTTAATGATGTCCAGTATAGATCCTTTGACGACTAAGCAACAAGGTAACTTTACCGAGTATTCATTTATGCTGCAAGTAGTCGGCACATACAAAAACACTGGATTATTCATCCAAGCAGTAGAGAACACATTTCCTCTGACTCGTTTTGAAAAAGTGGATCTCAAACCAAATGCGATTGATGGAATTGACGTTGTTCTGCAACTAGTGATTTACTCAAAACGCCAATGAATTGTTAGGGATAAGGAAGTATGTGCGCATATTATGGAATAGACCATGAGCGATATTCACTCTAAAGTAAACAAGATCTTTCTTTGGGGCTTAATCGGGTTAGCTCTCGTTATATGGGGAAATTTTGCCTATAAACTACTAACAAATATCGATCCTACAGCGAAAACTCCGGTGAGTAAGCCCAAATACCAGATTCACTCAAGTGATAATTCGTCATCAGATAGCCTTATCTCAATTGAGTTTTCAGGTAACTTCCGGGACCCCTTTGTTGGGACGAGTTACATAGAAAACGATGCCCTTACATTTTGGGATAATGATGAATACATAGACTGGGAGCAATCCGATATTGACCAATACACCCACTATCAACAAGAGTCTCACATAGTTTACCCGCAGGTACTCTTACTAGGAATTATCGGTAATACTGCAGTTCTAAAAATTGATAGAGACACTCAATATGCGCAAACTGGTGATCAAGGATTGTATGGAGAAGTATTGGAAATAAGTTCGGGCTATGTCATAATCAAACAAACGGATAAGATAATAACCTTATCTATTGCTGATCCCAATGTGCTGAACAACGCTCCTGCCCCTACGTGGCAAAACGAGTAAAAAAATAGAAAGGATATCCTCGAAGATTTGTATTGGAACGATGATTCGTAACCCAGAGCTTCTTACCGTATTACAGAAATATTTGTTGGGTACTGATCCTCACAAGCAGATTTCCCGTCAGGACTCTCCACCGCTAAATGCAGAATCGCTTTCTGTGTAGTAGTCAAGACGATGTCTGACAATCGGTGTTGTTAGTCACCTAAAATATCTGATTGATTACTTTGTCTTTGGTCAGCTGAATTGAGTCAAGGAAAGTTGGCATAGAGATATTATCAAAACAGTATTTACCTGAATGAGGTCTTTCCTTGTTATAATACTCAATCCATTGATCGAGATTAGTTTGCAGCTCTTCTATACTGCGATATTGTTTCTTACGGAAAGTGACTTGGTAGAACTCGTTGAGAATGGTCTTATGAAATCGCTCACAAATTTCATTTGATTTAGGACTCCGTGCTCTAGTTTTAGAGTGGTCTATATCTTCAAGAGCCAGATATAACTCAAACTCGTGATGTTCCCTATTACCGCAGTACTCGGTTCCTCGATCTGTTAGGATTCTAAGAAGGGGAATCTGATGTTCATCAAAGAAAGGAACAACTCTATCATGGAGCATATCAGCTGCCACTAAAGCAATCTTCCGGTCATAGAGTTTAACCATTGCGACCTGCGAATAACTATCAATAAAGTTCTGCTGATATATTCTACCAACCCCTTTCATATTACTGAAATAGAAGGTGTCCTATCAGCCTAGATAAACAGGATGCTCGGTTTCAATCTCACCCCGGACTTCTTTTTCCACTTTGGCCTTTTCCAAAGCCTGCAGTGGTGACTCAGTGAGAATGCAGCCATCTTGTGCTACTTTGGCTTCCAAAGCATTCAGGCGTTTTTTGAATGTTTCTAGATCGTGCCTGAGCCAGACTGATCGGACACCACCGGGAGAGATCAGCAGATCTTGCTTCTTGAGCTCATTGGATGCCCCCAAGCCGGTTCGTCGATAGCAATTCTTGCCACCTTGTCTTCAATCTCCGGATGGACTTGATTCTGAGGGTTAGGTTTTTTCCTGTTCAAAGCCATCAGAGCCATCTCACCGCCTGTTTCATAGAGTTCTTTAACTGAACTTTACCAAATCGACTAGTTATATACCTGTCCTGCAACGAGATAGTTATTTTATGGGCACTACATAAGTTTAAGTTTCGATACTTTCCTTGGGATAGGGTTGGGATTTAGATTAAGGGCTTCATAGATTTCAAGGTGGATGTCTTCAGGTGTTGTAATATTCAGGATAGTGATAGTTTCCCCTTTCTTGTTTTGCATGCTTGTTTGGATAATTAGATGATTACGCATTATTTTGCGGATAGTATTCCAAGATGAGTTTATATCATTTTCTTTCAATCTATGACGGATAGCATTAACTATGTGGTATGCAAGAACTGTAATAAAGAGATGAGCTTCTACCCTTTCTCCTTTCTGATGGCGTATTGGTCTCAACTGCAGTTCAGATTTCATAGTTCGGAAAGCAGATTCTATAGCATTCAACATCATATATATAGACCAGATTTCATCAGCCAAATCCGTCCATTGATACTTCGGAAGGTTAATTTCTTGCATCGTTATAATGGTATGTTGAGATACTTTTCTACCAATACGCTGACTCCGTACTAAGCGGTATTCAGTGTATTTCTGGCTTGATTCTTTGTTCTGTTTAATGACTTTTCTAATATACATAGTGCTTATTCTAAATTTAGCCGGATTATGTCAATATTTATTTTAATTTCTATGGGCACTACATTCACCAATTTTGCCTCATTTTTACTAAATTACCAAAATGACATCATATTGATAATTAAGAAGATATTAAATTCAACTCTCTATCCTTATATGCCCAAAGAGCTCTTTTTTCGATGAAAAAAATTGCAATTTGGTAAAGTTCGGTTAAAGCGGTAGAAGGCTATCCCTGCTATATCCAAGTACATTGCATGCGGGAAACATTTCCCAAGCTCTTGGCTAATTCCAGAAGCCCAAGTTTAGGCTTAATGATCTTTTGTTCTTTCATGGTCATACTGACACTCCTTTTAGTTCGCTGAAATTATCGTTCACTGTCAAGTGTCAGACATTATCCTAACTATTACAATTTTATGTAGACTTTAGGAAAGTACTTAAACATTGCGGACTCTTAAATATTCAGCCAAATCGTGCAGAATGCTTTGAAACTGCTTGAGCAAGGTCTCATGCCCTTTCTCGATCATAAAGTCGGTAACCTGATCCAGGAACTTGACGATGTAGTCGTTCAGTTCTTTGGAGGGCTGCCGATCCTTCTGATCCTGCTTCATCATGCTCACCAGGCTTTGGATGGCTGTATCGGCAGGATTCTTGGCATATTCCCGGAGCGCTTGAATGAGTGCCTTCTTGCGGGCGATGGCGATCTCGTGGTCGAGTTGGTTCTCTTCTTTGAAGAGCTCGTCCCACTTGCCGCTCTTGATCCACTTACGGACGGTGATATCGGAAACTCCGAAGATCACCGCCAGCTCCAGAGGATCGGTCTTGCTGTTCAGATAGGCTTCTTTGCAGTTGTCCCGCTTGATGCGGAACTCACGGCTGTTACTCATACTCAGGGCGTACCTTGTATTTATCTAAGTAGGCGTTAAGGTCTTTGCCCTTGCAGCGCAGTTGACCATTCTCTTTAGTACGGAAAGCAGGCAGAGGGTTCTCTATGTCCCGTATCCAGCGATATACGCTGGAGCGGTCAACCCGGAGGATATCGGCTATCTCATCCGTGCGGTAGTTGCGTTCATCATTGAAGATGCTCATTGTCTCTAAAACCTCTGTAGTTTTGGTATTTATATATGCCATTATTCATTCTCCTGTATTTTTATCAAATTGAGATGCATTACTTTGCCACTGTTTCTTACAGAGATGGGAAGTTAAGGACGATCTGGCGGAACTGGCCTGATTCGTCACGTTCATAGAAGTTGATGTACTGCTTGGTAGCAACTACCTGGATGGCCTGGTCGATCAGTTCCATAGCTTCCTTCCAGGTTTGATCCTTGATGTTGTAGCGGCGCAGGCGCAGGATACGGTATTTGGCAATTTCGCCTTTCTTATCGACCTGAAATGCCTCGCTGATGATGGCTCGGAGATTGACGTTGGAGTCGGCTGACCAGGCTTTGATGCACTCATCGATCTTCTGCTTGGCAAGTTGGAGTTCGATGCCGAACTGGATGCGTTCCTTGAATCTGATCTCAACTCTATATTTGCCGTCAAAGCTGTTGAGGACGGCATTGCCCTTCCAATCGAGTCCGTTCTTCTCGGCTACCTGCTGGAGATAGAGTTCCACATCTTCAAAGAACTGGTTCTTGTCTGCTACTATGCGGTCATGCAGCTTGATCGCCCGGTTGATGGCCTTGGTTACGATGGCATCCTGCTTGAGGATATCCGGCCTGATGATCGAGACCGGAATGCTCTGTCCGCTAGCGTCAACTCTGGTGGGAATGGGCTTCTTAGCCTTGGGGGTTTTGGGTGTGTCCATTAGATGTCTCCTTCTTGGTTGTATTTTTGGCTTTCTTTTCATTCTGTTTGATGTAGTTCTGCAGCATTGCGATCACCGCTCTGCGTTCCTTCTTGTTGAGTAGGTTCCAGTGGCTTTTGGAATAGTGTTGGATGGTAAATGCCCGTAGCTGGGACTCGGTCCATCCCGCAGTCTTCATGAGATAGAACATATACTTGCCCTGACGGTCGAAAGTAAAGATCTGGGGTCTGCCATGCTTACGGTACTTGAGCAGAAGTGCTTTTAATTCAGTTAAGCGATCCTCCGGCAAAGCCCTAAGTGATTCGCCATAGCCCAAGCCCTTGATGATGAACTTGAAGTCATTTAGGGTCCAGTGAAACTTCTTGACCCGCAGGCCATGTATCTCTTGGCGTAGTTTTCGTTCTCGTTGTTCCTGAGTCATAGAATGCCCTCGCTCTTTACTTGTGGTTAGTAGTTTTAGTAGTTTTCTTACGGCGTCTCTGAGGCTGGATGCCGCACTCGGCCCGCTTCTCGCTAATGATGCCTTTCTTGATCACCGAGCCAACTTTGAAGATCATGCTTATGTCCTTGGTATAATAACCTGACTTACATATACCCACCGCATCGACTGAGATCAGTGCCTCCAGGTACTTAAAGGCCCACTGACGGCTGCGCTGCATCTTGGAGGCCAATTGTCGGATGCTCTTTATTTGGCTCTTTTCAAGCAGGAAGCAGATATCCTGGCAGGCTTTAAGGTCGAATGCCCAGTTGCCGCAGTAAATGGTTGCTACATTGATATTATAGCGGCCCCGGTTAGTTACATAGATATCCTCGTATTTTGATACCTTGCGGATCACATTGCCTGTAATGAGTTGGTTAAGGCGCTCCTGAACCACATCCCGGTCTACTCCGGTGCACTCACAGATCAGATCTAAGTTGAAGTAGCTGACGAAGCGGTCTACGAAGCGGTCGATTATAATGCTTTGCTCGTTCATAATGCCCCTAAATATGGTTCATGGCTGGGATAGGATTGATTTTACTTCTGACTTCAAGCATGTGCATGATCTTGATGGCTTTCCTCAGATTCCCGGCTGCGTTGAAGTGGATGTAATTGACCATGGACTCCGGGCAGGGAATATTCATCAGTTCGGTGCCCAACATTCTAATATCATCCTTGCTTACCGCTTCGAACTCGTAGAAGTAGTTACAGCGGTCAAAGTAGTAAGCATTGATCTGGTTAAGCCTATCCATGGCGTTCTGCATGCCCACCAGGATCACCACTGCGAATGTCTCATCCACCAGATCTCTAACCGATCCGAGTAACTGGGGATAGCGGAAGGCGTAGTCGATCTCATCGATAATGATGACGGTATCCTCATTATCGAGGAGCAGTTGGATACATTGCTTGTAGATGTTGTTGGTAGTACCCACGGGGAGATAATCACCCATACCCAGGCTTCTGTATAGATTCTGGAGCAGTTCCTTGGCGAAGGTTTTGGGAGTGGTCGTGGCTTCCAGTCTGATATACACGTAGCCACGAGCATAGGCAGCACGGCTGGCATAGGTGGTCTTGCCGAGGCCGGGTCTGCCGTACAGCATGCCCAGTCCCACCATCTCCAGGCGAGGTCGTTTGAGCAGGAAGTCGATGCACTCATCGGCTTTCCGGACATTGTGGATCGGGACAAGTTTACCTTGCTTCATCTATTCCTCCTTATTTGATTCCGATCGTCTTGAGCATTTTCTTGAACTCCTCATTGTCGAAGGGATCGAACTCGCTTGATCCTTCGGCAACAGCTTGATTTTGATCGTTGTGGGTCTGTTCAGGTTGGCTGGAGGCTATTGCTTTCTCCTGTTCGATTACTATCTGTTCCAGCCTGGCAATCTCCTCTTCCGGACCCGGGGCGGGAGCTTCGATCATAGGTGCTTGCAGAAAGATAGGATTGTTCTCAGCGGGGATCTCGTTCATATAGCTCTTGAGCAACTTATCCACCGATTCCTGATTGCTGCGCACGAAGCTCTGGGTTCGCTGTTCAGTCAGCCGCTGCAGCTTCTTGATCTGGGTATATTCCTGGCGGTACTCCTTATGCGACTTGCTATTCTGCAGATCGGCCTGGATGAACGGATGCTGGGTCTGGCGCAGGGAAGCCTGGCAGATAAAGACATCCGCCTCGTCATAGACCAGCACCCATCTCGCATCCGCCAGATCGTATCTGATTATTACCGGTTTACCCATGTGAAAGACCAGGGCGGGATGCCAGTACTTCAACTTGTTCAGCACGATGCCCTCGTTGCGGATGGCTTTACGTTCTACGCTCAGCATCATGAAGTTGAGCTGAGAGGGATTGACCAGCCTGTCCTGAGGTTTGGGAGCCGAGTTGAACACCTCCCAGGGTTTGCGGTTATCCAATCCCCGGTGAGGGGTGATGCCATATACGTATCTGATATAGTAGCCGATCATCTGCATCGCTTCTTCAGTGGTGGGCGGCTCGCAGGTATAGAGCTTCTTGATCCACTTCTCGTTACGCATCAGAGTGGCAGGTTTATCGGCTATATTGGCTCCCCGGAAGCTGCTGATGAAGCGTTCAAACTGCTCCTGGAAGGTCCGGAAGAACCGCTCGATGATCTTAGCCTTGGCATTGTAGCTTTCGGCGAACTGAGCTCTGATTCCTAACTTGGGGAAGATGCCGCCTAATTCCTTAGCCAGGTCATGCCCTTCCCACTGCTCGTGGAACAGCTTGCTCTTGAAGGCTTTGCCATTATCGAGATAGACATACTGAGGCAGAGCTCCCCAGTTGAGGAAGCCATTGCGGAAGGCAGCCTGGATGTGCTGGCTGTCCTCGGTAAAGGCGAGAGTGGCACCCACCGGGTATCGGGATGCCCAGTCGAAGACCATGATCATAGTCATGCGTTGTGCTTTCCCGGTCTTGGGATTGAGGATATCGAAGGCCAGAGTGTGGCCATCGGCTACCCAGACTTCACCTACGCTCAATAGTCTGCTATCCCGGTGGATGGTCTTGATGATGTGCTCAGCTACGAACTTGCTGCCCTGCCTTGCCTGCTCCCACATTGCCAGGTTGTCATCCCGCCACTCTTCGACCCAGCGTCTAAGCGTTGGTACTGAACTGGGTGAGTCGATCAGTCCGGACTCGGCTTTGGCTTTCAGGAACTTGAGAGCGCTGCCGATGCTGATCCGGTTGGGATGCAGCAGGATTGCCAGCAGCACCTTGCCTTCCAGTTCGGTGATCTTGCGTTGCCGTTTCTGATAGCGGTTGCCATGCAGGAGAGCATACATGTCCTGCTTGCTCTGTTCATAGCGTTCCAGCCAGAGGCGTAAGGCCCGTTCGGTGCGTTTTCCTTTCAAAGCATAGAGTTCCGGAGCCAGGCTACCGTTATTGTATTCCTTAGTGAGCAGTTTCCACTCCCGGCCTTTGGACTCGCTATGCTGGAGCCGTTCCAGCACCGTGGTGCAGAAGTAGCCCAGCAGCTTGGCTTCGTGATCGTATTTGACTGGCACCCGCTCTTGAGGAGTAAAGTCGATGTACTCCTCCTCAGGATCGCTGGGAGCGCTTGGCTCATCTTCCAGAACGATACTGTCGTCAAGTATGTTGCTATCAGCCTCTGTGACAGTCGGAACTGGCACTGGTTCAGGTTTCGGTTTAATCTCCTGGTCTTTCCCAATCTGGTTAAGCAAATCCTGCTTACCCTTCCAATCAGGATAGATGCTCTGATAGAGCTCCGCGTAGGTCAGGGGATCAATCTCATCATAGATGCTCATGCTTGTCCTCCTCGCTGTATTTGTAGATCAAAGCGCTGTGCAGGTCTTTGCCATCTACCTTGAGAGTGATCTCAATAAAGCCGGCAGGCACCAGGTTTCTGGCTTGGCAGTCTGCCATCTCCTTGATATATAAGGAAGGCTCGGTCAGCAGGAAGGTCTTCCTAACCTTGTAGCCATCCTGCTCGACCAGATGCTTGTGCACTTCGATTCGGTTGCGCTTGATATAGCGCCATACGGTGCGGGTGGAGCAGCTCATCAACTCCGCCGCCCGCTCCACGGTCAGCCAGACTGACCTGATCTTGTTCTTGCTCATGTTCAGCCTCTGCCAATAATTCTCTGGTACCGGTAAGACCACTGTGACACTTCCACTCCGGTGGCGTGTCACAGAGGTCGGATAATCTGTCACAGTGGTAGCCTTTTTCTGTCCTGGCGATCTGTCACAGCGTTCAACATATCTACTGATCAGCATCGGCGGCTTTTTTCTCTGATTGGAAGGGTGTGTGACACGTGTCACAGAGGTCAGTGTGTCACAGAGGTCATCCTTGACCCAACTTTCTCCGGGCTCGTAAGTAGTCGCTTTCATAAGCGCCTCCCCTTAGTTATTGTTGGGTGCTATATAACTGCATCGCAATAACTTGGGAAGTCCTTTCTGCGCTTTCCAGCGACTACTGAAAACTATCTGATACGAGCGGAAAAATCCGCCACCGAAACACAACTATATAAATAAGCATTGACAAAAAGATTAGACAATTTATCTTGTCTACGGATGCATAATCTTACCCATACGGCAAAAGGTCAAGCAGAAAATGACCTTTTAGGAGGAATAATGGACCCTAACGATATCGGCAGCAGGCTGGGAATGCTGATTAAAGCAATGAAATTGAAGCAGTACCAGTTTACCGAAAAGTTTGGCATCTCTGCCAATTCTCTGGACCGTTACAAGAACAATGAGCGGTTTCCCGACCCTCAATTCTTGGCCAGATTGATCGATTCCGGAGTGAATGTGAACTGGCTGTTAAGAGGCGAAGGCAGTATGTTCATCCTGGCTCCCTGGGAGCTTGGAGATGACGTCAGGACTACCAAGAAAGTCCAGATTGTGGATGGTAAACCGGTCTTAGTGAATGATTTTGATACCACTTACGTGCGTACCTCAATCTTCCCGATCGTAGCGGAAATATCCGCTGGATCACCCATGGAAGTTCCCGAGGATATGGAGCCGGCGGAATCAGTCGAAGTCCCCACTCGCTACATTCCCTTCGGCACGGATAACTACGTGGCCTTCCGAATCAATGGACAAAGCATGGAGCCGCAGATCCTGCACGGGGATATTGTCCTCATCAAAAAGCAGATCACCTGGGATGGTTTGGACGGGAAAATCTGTGCCGTCAGATACGAGACAGGCATTACTCTGAAAAGGATACAGTATGATGAGGCCCGCAGGGGAGTTGCCCTCCAACCTCTCAATAAAGACTACCGGATCGAGTTTATAGACGCTGATCAGAGTCAGTGGTTAACGATGATCGGCCCCCTGGCACTTCAGTTACGGCTCTATTAAATTTGTAAACTATTTCAAAAAATTTGATGTTCTGAAAATACCTTAAATTGAGGGCAAAATTGAAGGAATCGTGATATCGAAACGTCCAAAAACGTCCAAAGACCACTGTGACACAGTCTAAAGCCAGTCCTATCTATCTCTCCACCCTATAAACAGTTAAGACCTCTGTGACAAGTGATATCGATTTGAAAATTTGGGTGAGAATTTATAATAGTAATCTTAGGCAATGGTGCGAGAGCGAAATAGCGAAATAATGAGGTAGAGATGAAAAAAAAGTAACAGGAAAATAAATTCCATTGACGAAATGAGAGAAATCAGAATTTGGGATATAAATAGAAAGTAATTATGATAAAGTGAGGAATCAAATGGCTTACGGAAAAATTAAATCCGATTTGCAAGAACTCTTTACAGAGCTCAAAGAACAAGGACTTTACAAAGATGAACGCATTTTAACAACTCCCCAAGGTGCTAAAATTGGTGTTCAAGGTGGAAAAGAAGCCCTAAATTTCTGTGCCAATAACTATCTTGGTTTAGGTAATAATTCCGAAGTAATTAAAGCCGCTCAGGATATTATGAACAATTGGGGTTATGGATGTAATTCTGTGCGTTTTATATGTGGAACTCAGGCAATTCATAAAAAGCTGGAAGATGCAATGTCCAAGTTTTTGGGAATGGAAGATACTATCCTTTATGCTGCCTGTTTTGATGCCAATGGCGGTTTGTTTGAGCCCCTTTTAGGTGAAGATAGTGCTGTTATTTCTGACGAATTGAATCATGCTTCTATTATTGATGGCGTTCGTATGTGTAAAGCGAAACGCTTTCGTTATAAACACAGCAATATGGAAGAATTGGAAATTGCCTTGAAGGAAAGTAAAGATTGCACTTATCGTCTAATCTGTACTGATGGTGTTTTCAGTATGGATGGCGATATGGCAAAACTGGATGAAATTTGCAATCTTGCCGATAAATATGATGCTTTGGTGATGGTAGATGATTCCCATGCCACAGGTTATATTGGCAAAACGGGAAGAGGCACTCCCGAATATTTTGGGGTTACAGATAGAATTGATGTTATAACCACAACTTTTGGCAAAGCATTGGGTGGAGCAAACGGTGGTTGCACTTCCGGGCGTAAAGAAATCATTGAATTGTTGCGTCAGAGAAGCCGACCATATTTGTTTTCCAATACTTTAGCTCCATCTATTGTAGGAGCTACTTTAAAAGTGATAGAGATGTTATCTCGTTCCAATGAGTTAAGAGATAAGGTTTGGGATAATGCTACTTATTTTCGCCAGGAGATGGTTGCCGCTGGATTTGATATAGTTCCAGGAAACACTGCCATCGTTCCTATTATGCTTTATGAGGCACCTTTGGCTATAAAGATGGCAGATATGCTTCTGGAAGAAGGAGTTTATGTAATTGGCTTTGTTTATCCTGTTGTCCCTAAAGGCAAAGCACGTATTCGGGTTCAACTTTCTGCTGCGCATAGTAAAGAAGATTTGGATTTCACAATTGCTGCCTTTAAAAAGATAGGCAAAGAACTCGGTTTAATTTAACCATTTATTGATAGTGCCGGTATGTTGTTTACCGGCACTTACTTTTTTTATTATTATGACTTATGGTGATATTTACCTGATACCTGTGCCGATAGGAAATTTGGGCGATATTACTTTGCGGGCATTGGAACTGCTAAAAAAAGCGGAACTTATTGCCTGTGAAGATACCAGAGTTACAGCTTTCCTTTTGCAACGCTACGAAATTCCTACACCCAAATTGATGAGCTTTCATAAATTCAATGAAAAGCAGCGAGAAGGATTTCTATTTAAGCATTTGGAAAGCGGTAAGGACTTAATGATTGTTTCCGATGCTGGAAGTCCAGCTATTAGTGACCCTGCAGAACATATTGTGAAAGAAGCAATTGCCAAAGGTATAAAGGTCTTTGCTTTGCCGGGAGCAAGTGCTGTTTTACCTGCTTTAAGTGTTTCCGGTTTTACTACCAGGCAGTTTCAATTTGTAGGTTTTTTACCGCAGCAGCCCAAAAACAGAAGAGAAAATTTGCAACAAATATCTGAATATCCCTATACAACTGTAATTTATGAAGCACCCCATCGGATTTTGAAATTACTTAGTGAATTGTATTCTGCCTGCGGAAACAGAAAAATATGTATCTGCCGAGAATTAAGTAAGCTCCACGAGGAGCATATTTATACTACTTTGGAGGAATTTAACAATAATCCGTCGCTGGTAATTAAAGGTGAATTCTGCCTGGTTTTGGATGGACAGACAATTCAAGGTGAAGGTGAAACAGAAAGCGATGATTTATCGGAAAACGAACTGATTGATTATATTACCAGTGCTTTGGGTTTTGGCATAAAAACCAGAGAGATAAGCAGAATGGTATGTCTGATGTCTTCACTTTCGGCAAGAGATGCTTACCAACTGGTGATAAGAACTAAGAAAGAGTTGAAGGAATGAAACCCTTTCTGCTCTTTGATTTTGACGGCACTATAGCGGATTCAATTCAACTGGGATTAAAAATCGCCAATAAACTTGCTCCTCAGTTTGGTTTCCCAACTTTTACCGAAAACGATATTCAGCACTTTCGCTCTTTAACCTGGCATAAAATAGCCGCTGAAACAAAAATACCTTTTTACAAAATTCCCAAAATAGTTACGCTGGCAATTAAAGAATACAAACGCCTTATTGCTGAACTTGAACCCTGTGCTGGAATTGTAGAAATGCTTAATGAATTTACCTCTAAAGCAATACCAATGGCTCTTCTCAGCTCTAATACTAAAGAAAATGTGGATATATTTCTAAAGAGCTACAAATTGAATTCTTTTCTGTGGATTGAAGGGACTTCCGGCATCCTCAATAAAGCCAAAGATATAAAAAAACGCCTGAAAAAACACCAACTTACTTCTGATGCTGTAATCTATATAGGAGATGAAGTTAGAGATATAGAAGCAGCCCATAAATGCGGACTAAAAAGTATTGCTGTTACCTGGGGGTTTCATACCGCTGATTTTCTGGAAAGTTATCATCCGGACTACATTGTAAATAAACCGAAAGAAATAGTAGAGATTGTTAGTCGGTTAACAGATGAACAGGAGAAGTGAAAAGGGTATATTTTAGCCACCGAACACACCGAAAATTTCTTAACCACTGAGGACACTGAGGACACTGAAAATTTTTTAGCCACCGAACACACCGAAAACACCGAATATATTTTAGCCACCGAAGCCACCGAACACACCGAATATATTTTAACCACTGAGGACACTGAGGACACTGAGGACACTGAGGGCATGAAGATATAGAAATTATATTCTAATCCTCTTTCTCTCTTTTCCTCTTTGTGAAAAGAAATTTTCCTTTCGGTGAATTCGGTGCGTTCGGTGGCTAAATAAACCTCTTTGTGAAAAGAAATTTTCCTTTCGGTGAATTCGGTGTGTTCGGTGGCTAAATAAACCTCTTTGTGAAAAAGAAATTTTCCTTTCGGTGTGTTCGGTGTGTTCGGTAGCTAAATAACCTCTTTGTGAAAAGAAATTACTTTTCAGTGTCCTCAGTGTCCTCAGTGGTTAAGAAATATTCGGTGGCTAAATAAACCTCTTTTTCTCTTGGTAATATATCTATTTAAACGCTTCCTGGTTAGTAAACTGTCTATATGTATCAAAGCTTTCTAATATCTTTCTGTCTTTATCCGTAATATTTTCCAAACAAATTCTGGTAACCAGTTCTCCCATTCCGGGACCAAGCATAAATCCCTGGCCACACATTCCAACTGCGTTAACCAAATTCTCTGCCTGTTCCATAATTCCCACTACAGGAAATCCATCTGGAGTCATAGGATACTGTCCTCTCCAGGTTCTACGAACTTTTAAATTGCGCAGGCGAGGATAAATTGTCAGCATTCTTTTACTGCACATTGGTAAAAACACAGAAGTGGAACGCATATTAATACCGGCAACAGGGGGGTCGGGAGTTATACAGAAAACAATTTGACCTTCACTATTCTGGTAGAAATAGAAATTGGCACTACCAGGTGCTAAACGCATATCTATAACCATTGGCCCAAAAAACCTTTCTACCGGTTCAGTAATACCTGCTTCGTGATTTTCCGGAAAAACAGGTAAATCAATATTAGCCAGTTGTCCAATATCCCGAGCATATCCTCCTGCTGCGTTAACAACTTTAGCGGAGGAATAAATACCTTTATCGGTTATAACTTGATTGATGTTATAGTTTTTAATATCAAATCCGGTAACTCGTTCCTGGAAATGGAAGTCCACCCCGGCTTTCTGGCAATGCTCAAAATAGGAAGCAGAAACGAGTAAAGGTGAACAGGAACCATCTTCCGGAGAAAATGTAGAACCCTGTAAACCCTCTTTCAGAATACCGGGAACTATTTCGCTATATTCATCCGGGCTTAGCCATTGAATATTAAGCCCGAAACTAAGTTGAATCTGCATCAGGTCTTGCAGCGCTAAAGCATCTTTTTCGTTATAAGCAGGATAGCTATAGCCATTGGAAAGCCAGCCAATATCATCGCCCGTTTCTTCCTGCCAGTTTTTTAGTATTTCAATGGAACGCAGGCAGACATTTATTTTACCTAAATCAGAATGAGTAGCTCGCACGCCTCCAATAGCTTTTTTATTGTTTCCTTGTCCGGGGCTATGTTCTGGCTCAATTACTAAAACCTTCCTTCCTGCCTTTGCTAAATTATAAGCAGTTGGCAAACCGATGGAACCGGCTCCAATTACGATTACATCATAAATCTTATTCATTTTGCACTCCCGTCGGGAAATTTTTCTAAGGGGATTTCCAAAAACAGAGGCCTTTTTGTATTAGGAACAACTTCCTTTTCGGGGATGCCTTCTTCGCGTAGTAATCTCTTAATTAAGACCTCGCAGGTTTTAGAACCGCAAGGCCCCATTCCTGCTCTGGTAATAGCTTTTATCAGATTCAAATCGGTGATACCTTTTTTAATTAACGCTCGCACTTGTTTTACGCTTACTCTTTCGCACAAACAAATCATTGCTTCATCAGAGGTCTTTTCCAAAATAACCGGTTTTTCCAAAGGTATAGACACCTTCTTATCCTGAATTCTGAAACCAGCTACTTTCTTGGCTATTGCCTTAGGAACTTGAAACTTTACAATCTGAGTATGCAATTGGGGAAAATCCTGCACAGCGGTTATAGCATATTCACCTAATTCATTGGCATCTATATCGTTCAGGATTTTTTTATCGCCTATCTTCACAGGATAGTTAGCCACTTCATAAACAATGCTTACAGTAGGGTTTTCTTTGTCTTTTCGGTAGTCCACTAAGGTTATGGCTAATCCAGGACATATCAACAGGCATTTGCCACAACCAATGCAGGCACCGTTGTAAACAGGAACAGCCATCAGTGAACCATCTTCAGTTTTAATACTATTCGTAGGACAAACGGTAGTGCAAGGATTACAGGGGATTTCCTGTAAACAATGGAGAATAGGGAAGACCCCTTCTTCTTTTTCCGGGGTCTGATAATTCTTTATTTTTCCAGGGGGAGATTTCAGTTCCTCGGCTTTGGCATACCACTCTGCGGGAATAGGATTTTCTTTAGTTCCTTGCAGTTCTGCTACGATTTTTACCCCGGCTATTTTACCGTTAAACATTGCCGAACTTGCTTCTGCAATTTCTAAGGCATCACCTGCTGCTTCTACAGGAATTCCTGCTTCTTGTGCTTCCCAGGTAAATTCATTTACGGGATTTAAGCCCACAGCTATTAAAATAGTATCACAGGCAAAGGTCTTTTCCGTGCCCGGCAGGGGCTGAAAATTCTTATCTATTTGCGCTATAGTAATGCTTTCTACTGTTTCTTTGCCGTTAGCGCAAAGAATAGAATGAGAAGTATATATAGGAATGCCAAATCTTCTGAGTTTATCGGAATGAACTTTATAACCCCCGCAAACAGGCATCGCTTCAGCTAAACCGACAACTTCAATTCCTGCCTGCAAAGAATGGTAACCGGCAATTAAACCAACATTGCCTCCTCCGATTATAAAAAGACGCTTTGTAGGACGCACCAGGTCTCTATTTACCAATGTCTGAAAAGCTCCCGCTCCATATATTCGGGCTAAATTGTTCCCGGGAAACCTTAAGAATTTTTCTCTTGCTCCCGCGGTGTTTAAAATGCGCTGGGGCTCAACAATTTTATAGACACCGTCTTTTAAAATGCCAACTTTTTTATCGCTGAAAACGAAGACGGCTGTGCTATTTAACCAGACCTCAATACTGTTGTATTTTGCCACCTCTGCAGCAAGGTTTCTGCCAATATCATTCCCCCTTGTTCCGGCACTGCTATCTTCCTGCGAACCAAAGAACTTATGTGTTTGCAGAACCAGCTTTCCTCCCAAGGCATTTTTGTCATCAATCAGCAATGTCGGGATGTTTTGTTTGCCCAGTTCAATAGCAGCAGAAAGCCCTGCAGGACCTCCCCCAATAATAAGAACATCGGTCTTAACATACTCAAGGGGCTCAAAATTTATAGGTTCATCTTCTGCAGGGAGAATAGGTAGCCCTTCCAGCGACTGCACAATCATATTTTCACTAACTGCAGTCATACAGGATTTTACGGCTACCCCATTAGCAATTACACTGCATTGAGAACACTGTCCATTAGCACAAAAAATACCTTGTGCACTTCCATCTTTGTGATGGTGGCCAAAAATGGATATACCATTGGCAATAAGAGCTGAGGCAATCATTTCCCCTCTCTTTGCCTTTAGTTTTTGTCCATTCCAGTAAAAAGAAACCTCGTCTCTTTCAGGAATCGGCAATATAGGATGAATGGCAATACGATTGTTATCTGCCAACAAAGTAAAACTCCTTTCCTTAGGAAGATAGGTACTTCTATTTATACCTTAAGCATCTTCCCTTTCCTTGATTAATATTATTTATCTTCCCTCAAATTTTTTATTCGTCTATTTGTCAAGCAGGAATTGTGAATAGATAACTATTACTTTTAACGATATATTGCCTCAGAATCCACCGAGTTGTGTACCGGCGGGGATGTACCGGCGGACGCCGTTCCGCCGTTTTTAGTACCGGTGGGTATGTACCGGCGGACGCTGTTCCGCCGATTCGGCGCTACAGCGAGCGCCGGTACAAAGAGCGCCGGTACAACAAAAGCTCCTCGGAAAAACCAAAAAAGAGATTGACAGGTTTTGAACAAAATATATAAAAGAAAAAAGTAAGAAAGGAGTTGAAACGAAAATGCATATCATAACAAACCCAGCTATATTGAACTATATTTACCGTGCAAAAATGGACATTATTTATTCCTTTGTTTTTCTAAAACCAAATAGAAATATAAAAATATACGGGAGGATACCGTGAAAAAGACATTTTTACTTTTAATCTTAGTTCTCTGTTCTTTAGCACTCTTTGCCCAAAACGAGGATTGGCACTGGGCAATACAAGCCGGGGGAACAGATGATGATTATAGTTATGGCATTGCTATTGATTCCAACCGAAACAGCTATGTTACTGGTTATTTTAAAAGTAGTAGCATTACCTTTGGTACTACTACTTTAACTAACAGTGGATATGAAGACATTTTTGTTGCCAAGATGGATAGTAACGGTAACTGGCTCTGGGCTAAGCAAGCCGGGGGAACAGATTATGATGAGGGAATGAGTATTGCTGTTGATGCTAACGGAAACAGCTATGTTACAGGATATTTTTTTAGTAATGCTAATTTTGGAGATACTAACTTAATTAGTAGTGGATATTCCGACATCTATATTGCCAAGCTGGATAGTAACGGTAATTGGCTCTGGGTAAAGCAAGCAGGGGGAACCAGTGAAGAATGGGGCATTGGCGTTGCTGTTGATTCCAACGGGAACAGCTATGTAACAGGTTTTTATCAAGAAAGTGCTACTTTCGGAACTATTACTTTAACCAGCAGTGGGGGGAATGATATCTTTGTTGCCAAGCTGGATAGCAATGGTAACTGGCTTTGGGCAAAACAAGCTGGTGGAACAAGTTATGATGAAGGTGTTAGCATTGCTGTTGATACCAACGGAAACAGCTATGTTACCGGTGATTTTTCTGCTAGTGCTACTTTCGGAACTACAACATTGACCAGCAGTGGCGAAGGAGACATCTTTGTTGCCAAGATGGACATTAGCGGTAACTGGCTCTGGGCTCAACAAGCCGGGGGAACAGATTATGATAGTGGCTTTAGCGTTGCTGTTGATGCCAACGGAAACATATATGTTACCGGTAGTTTTAAAGAAAGTGCCACTTTAGGTACTACAACATTGACCAGTAGTGGTTCAGAAGATATCTTTATTGCTAAGCTGGATAGCAACGGTAACTGGCTCTGGGCAAAGCAAGCTGGGGGAACATATTATGATTTTGGCAATAGCATTGCTGTTGATGCAAATGGAAATAGCTATGTTACCGGTTATTTTGAATATAGTGCTACCTTCGGAGCTACAACATTGACCAGTAGTGGTGAAAGCGATATCTTTGTTGCCAAGCTGAACAGCAACGGTAACTGGCTCTGGGCAAAGCAAACCGGGGGAACAAGTTTTGATTTTGGCTATGGCATTGCTGTTGATGCTAACGGAAGCAGCTATGTTACAGGTTTTTTTATGGAAAGTGCTACTTTTGGCACTACACCATTGACGAGCAGTGGTGGTTATGACATATTTGTAGCTAAATTAGGAGAAGTAAATAGTATAAATTTACCTGATATTATACCCTTTAACGGCATTTGTTCTATCTATCCTAATCCGTTTAATCCCCTTACAACTATTGACTATGAAATAAGTATGCCCGCAGATGTGAAAATTGAAGTTTACAATAATCGGGGGCAATTAGTGCGTAGTTTTGCATTGGGGTATAAAAAGCAGGGTAGTTATAAACTAACTTGGGAAGGAGAGGATAATAATGGCTGCCTCTGCAGTTCCGGTATTTATTACATCAAAATGCGGGCAGGAAAGGAGATTTACACCAAGAAAGCAGTGCTATTAAAATAAAGATAGGTAGCCGGAGGTAGCCGTTTTTAGTACCGGCGGACGCCGTTCCGCCGTTTTTGGTACCGGCGGACGCTGTTCCGCCGTTTTTTATTCGGCGCTACAGCGAGCGCCGGTACAAAGAGCGCCGGTACAATAAGACCTGAGTTTCTTTTTCTTGTTACTTTCCCGATTTCCAATAGCCATCCGCTCTTCGCTCTCTGCCCAAAAGTAACCATATTTAGATTGACAAAAAAATTATCTTCACTTTACAGGATAATTATATACGAATTATTGAGTTATCGGTAAAGAAAAGAGGAAAAAAATGGATGAAAAGACCAAAGCACTCTGCGACGAATTGTTGCTTATTATTATGATAATATATAAGGAACAAGAGAAAGGAATTAAATTTCATTCCTTATATCCTGTTTTTAATTATGGTTTCGGAACGATATCCGATTTATTAAAGATTTTAGTAAAGGACGGATATATAAATGTGATTTTCAATCTGGATGAACAACCCGAGGATTATCCTGATGAATTTTTACCGGAGGAAGAACAGATAAAGAAACTCCATCTCTGTAACCACGATACTACTTATATTTTTCCCACCTCAAAAGGATTGGAATTAGTAAAAGAAAATCTGAGACAAGCAGTGGCAGAAAATAGGGAAATTAAGTTTACCGGTCTATTGCGTCCCATTAAATAAATGCACAAAGCGGGTTAATATAGCATTCACCTACCGGTAGCATAATATATATCTTATTGGCTAATATTTGCGATGTAACTCTTTCTCAGAATACCAAATAATTGATTTTGCCATTCCATATTATTTGGAAGTAAAAAAAGAATATGATTACTTTCATATACATCTTTTTTTATGGGATTTACCAAACCTTGAATTAATGTATTATAAGGAGTAATAGAAAGAATAAAGGACTCCAGAATTATGTCTTTATTTCCGATATTTTTTTCTATTTCTTTAATATTTTTGTGCAATTGCACTTTTTCCGAGTCCAAGCTTTTTTGATGTTCCAAGCCCTTAGGGTCAAGAAAGGCAATTATCTGTTTATTTTGATATTTTACCCACATAATAAAATCGGGATAGAAACTGCTAAGATTGAAGAAACCGACACCTGACTTGGGATAATTTCGCAGCAGGTATATTTCCTTATCGTTAAATTCAGTTTTCTTTGATGACAAGTAAACATTCAACCCGTTTAGGAAGTTTTTTTCGCTTTCTACCAGACCTTCCGGATGCATTTTGTTAATATTCTTATTGTTAAGCAGGATTGGCAAATAGAGGTGTCTATCAAAGTAAACTCTGGGAAGTTCATCTTTTACATCCTTTTCAAGGAATAACCTATCCAAATCTTGTGCCAATGCCTTAATTTTACTTATCAGTTCCTGATTATCTTTACTATTGCTTATTTGAATAGTATAGTTATATCCGTCGTTAGGTTTGGCAAAAATGCTTAAAGCTGATTCCTCTGTGAGCGGTGCATAGCATAAATGATTCTTTTCGTAACTCTTTAAGTGAAAGGTATAGTATTGGTCAATGTATCTTTTCAGCAATTGGAGAGCTATATTTTCCAATCTTTTTACATCTTTAATCGTGTTAACTTCCAAAGTTTCCGGAGTTATTAATATTTCATATCTATCGGAATAAAACAGAAAGTGTTGAATAATCTCTCTGTCCAAAATCAAATTCCAGTATCCTCGTTCCAGCTTAAATTCGTATAAGTCCAGTAAGATGTTATCCCAATCAAACAAGAGATTTAGCTTTTTCCTTTTTTCTTCATTATTTGCCAGCGTAAGACCGGTTGTATTAAGAGGGATGTTGGAAGTAACTATACCTTGTGTATTGCGTTCTTCGCTTTGGTGAGCTGATAATGTGGGCATCTTGTTTAGGGTAACGGAAAATTTCTCTGCTTCTTCCATAAATAAAACCACATCATTGTTAAAATCCACATTCTCCTTTGCCAGAGTATAAAGGGTTTCCCATTTTTCTTCATAGCGGGGTTGCACAGGTATTTCTATGGTTTCCAAGTCCACTTCTTCTTTACTAAGTGCCTCTAAAAAAGAGCTCAGATAATCAGCTCTAATGCCGTATATATTTAACCTTTCCAGCTGAGACAAATCCTTATCCATACTGCGTTTCAGGGACATATTTTCACCTTTCAAACGCACTCCTCTGCCAAAGAGCTGAATAATTTGTGGTCCTTGACCTGTTCCTATATTCAGCAATCCCATTGATGATACTCTCCAGGTATCCCAGCCCTCAATAAATTTCTTGGAGCCAATAAGAATATTAACGGAAGAATCAAACTCCTTAATATGGTCAAACAGTGATTCCGAAATAGCGTCTGTTTCCACCGCAAGCCCTATTTTCTCCAGTTGCTTCTTAAAACTGGAAGTATCGCCAATATTGATAACTCCAAAGTATTTATTTTCTCCCGTCTTTAAACCAAATTCACCTTTAGCGCTTTTCAATTCGTATATACCAAAACCGCCTTTTCCGCCAAAAAGCTTAGCAAACAAGTCATCTATAATTACCCCCTTCTTTCTTATATAGGAAAACTTCTTAGCAAAGATGTCTTCTCCGCTTTCATTTTTAAATTCCGCTTTTCCCGTTAAAATAGCTGTCAGCTTGCTATTTACCCAATCCGGTTCTTTTATAACTTTATTCAAAAAGCTGACAATTTGGACTACATCGGATTCTTCTGCGCTACCGGAAACCGTTGTTCCTACAAAAATCCACAAGGGTTTTTCCAGATTTTTTCGCTTGGCACTCTCTTTTTTCTCTTCAAAAATAAGCAGTTGTTCATAGAAATCAAGTAAATTGGCTAAAAACATCGTTTCCTGAAATCGGTTTTCATCTATTTTAATATTTTTAGCGTTTAGCACGGAAAAGTCCTTGCCATAGCCATCCTGATAGAAGTATTTGTAAGAATAATCAAAAATAATTGCTTTGGCATATTCCTTTAAGGTAGCTTTATTTTTCTCACCTAGTATTTGTCCGAAGGTGGCACTATATTCAAAAACCATTCCCTTTTCAGCCAGTTGTTTTCTTAAAGTTGCCCATTTTTGTTCTTCTGCCTTTTGCCCTTTATGTCCTTCATCTACAAATATTAAGTTCTGACCCTCAAAAGCATTAATGGAAATAGTTACTCCCCCTCCCTTTTTTGTTTCCACCAATTTGGTCATTTCAATTACCAGAACTTCATCCCTGGTTTTGAAGCTATTTGAAGAATAGAAATTTTCGGAATAGAGACGACAGGGAATCCCGCTTTTTTCCAGTTCTTCATAGTGCTGTTTGGAAAGTCCTTCATTGGGAGTAATCAGCAGAATGCTATCAGGAGAAAAAAGCTTATAATGCAAAAACTGATAATAGTTTATGTGCATAATCAAGGTCTTTCCTGAGCCGGTTGCCATCCAGTAAGCTATCTTTTTCAGGTCATCCTCTATAAAATCGTCTAATAATTCTACTCTATTTTCTGCTTTATAGTGGTGTAAAAATTCATTTAAGTAATAGATAAAGTTTAACTGATTGTTTTTCAGATTATCTAAAACGATTTCTGTAAAGAGCACTGCCAAATATTGAAAATACTTTAATCTAATCGGTTCCCGATGACTATTTATCTGCCGCAAATAATCCGTTATATTCTCAGCATACAGCTCCAACTTATCTTTAGTTATAATATTCTGATTTGCCTCATCTATCTTGTTGCCGAAATAAGAAAGAAGTATATTTAAATAGCTGTCTATCTCTTTATTACTTGTATCAGAAATGTCTTTGAGCTTATCCTGTAATTCCTGAAATTCGCTTACTCCCCAAAGCGAGAGCAGATATTTATTCAAGACCAGATACTTTTCTATTTTCATTTTCTTTTATCCCATCAACCGCTTAAATTCAACATCCGTAGAGCGAATTGAGATACTTAAATCTTTATAGACAGGTATTAAATTACTTTGTCCATTAATATACACAATATCCGGTTGCCAATCTTGCAATTGCTCCATAATGAAATCCCTGTCCGCATTATAGTCCTTTTCTGTCCAATTGTCACTATAATCCCTCCAGACCACCGCTATGTTCTTGCTTTCCTTTTCTCCTGCTATAAATAAATATTTTCTGCCTTGATGACGCACCTTCGTTTTCTTAACCTTCAAACCCAAAAGATAATTGAAGGTCTCAGGTAAATCTACTATCACTTCCTGCGGTTCACCTACTTCTTCCAAATTCACTTTCAGCTTATAGGAAAAAGGCGTCTTCAATGCTTCAATATTCAATAAACTGTTATTTTCCCGGGTTTCCAAATCTATAAAGTATTTAACTAAATATTCATCACTATTATACCAATCAAATTGCTCACTCTCTTCTTCCCTAATCTCCAAATTATCCAGCGTATCCTCATATTGTTCTAATACCTGATATTGAAAGAACCCTCCGGCTTGCTTCTCGTTATATTTATCTTGAACATCTTTTTCTTTGGAAATACCCGATTTATCATAAAACAAAACCTTCTTCATTCTGGGCAAAATTATGCTTCCAAAATGCTCTCCCATTTCTATACCTATCCATTTTCTTCCTAATTTTTGTGCTACAGCTGTCGTGGTTCCTGAACCGAGAAAGAAATCCATCACTATGTTTCTTTCATCTGAAGTGGACTCTATAACTCGCTTTAATAGTATCTCTGAATTCTCTGTGGGGAAATCCCAATTAAATGAATATCCATAAAAACCTGTCCAGTCATCTGTAAGATATATAATGTCAGGTTTTAACATCTGAGGATTTCCTCGGGAACTATATCTTAGTAATCCATCATTTTCCATTTTGTTAATTATTACCTGGTTAGGAAATCTCCTGCCTTGTCTAGGTATAATTTCTTTTCCTAAAATTATTTTTGCCCTAGACAATACATTTCCTTTTTCATCATACTTTAAATTATTGGGGGAGAACATATTAATCATATCATTAGGTACTATATCCCATTTTTCGCCTTCCATGTCCAATGCTCTCCATTCTTGTTTTTCCCTATTTTCCGTTATATGACAAAAAAATACATTATTAGAATTTTTACAATAACATAATATAACATCATGCCAAGAGAGTAGTACTTTACCTTCTGTTTTCATCCTTACTGATTTATTTACAATAATCTCATTCCTAAAGTTATCTTCATAAAATATGTAATTCATAACCGGTCTTAATACCCAATTACCATTATAGTCACAACGCACAAAGATACTTGCGCTGTCTTTCATAATATTTTTTGCTAAGGACAATCTATTTTCTAATAAACTTGCCCAGGTAGAGTCCTTATATTTAACATTGTAAAGGTAATCGGCGTCTTGTTCTTTATTAAAGGGAGGGTCTATATAGATGGTTTGAATTTGTTCTTTAAATTTGGGTAAGATAGTATTCAGAGCTTGCCAGTTCTCGCTTTTGATAAGTAAGCCATCCAATAGTTCATTCAGGTCTATATGTTCGGTCAATTTTTCCAGAAGTGTGTCTTGGAAAGTAGGGCTGAAGTATTTTGTATCCAGAGGTAATTTTTTATATTCGGTATCAATTAAGTCCTTTCTAAAGTAGAGGTCTGCTTCTTTTTCTATTTTGCCGAAGCCGAGTTCTTCCCATTCTTGCAGTTGTTTTTGGTTTTTCAGGATTTCCTTTATAGTAGAGGTGAGGAATTCCTTATCCGTGTATTGGCAGATTCTATCCAAAGAGATAACATAATTGGTGCTTAAAACGAATTTTTTCTTTTCCCACAGGCGTTTTTGGAAGTTCTCTATTTGAGCCAGGAAGTCAATTATATCTGTTCCTATATCTCTAACCACTTTGGCTCGGGTGATATGTTTATCCAGAAATTTTGCCTGCTCCATGGTATCTATATTCAGAACTTCGTCCTTAATGAAGTATTCCAGTTGGGAGGAGAGAAAGTCCTCAAGGTCTTTGTGAATGAAATAATCCTTAGTGTTTTTGGATGTAAATCTATTTAGCTGAGTGATTAGTATTTCTACAATTTTATTGTATTCGTCTTGTAAATGGTTAGTTAGGTAAATATCTTTTATGCCTTCTATAATAGTATTATTGTTCTGGTTATTGATATTTACCTGTTTGGAAGAATTGCTGCCTCCTTCAACTTGGTAATGCTTAACTTCCTCATCCGATAATTCTCTATATTGAAAGTGGATAAGCAGATTATTATACTGTAACTGCCAGGGATTTTCCTCATCCAAAACAAAGAATCTTTCTTTAGTTGCTTTTTTGGAGCCCAATTCTTCTTTAGCGGCTACTATGCGAAAAATAACTCTATAATTTAATGCCTTAAAAGTGTAATCCCGAAAGAGCACACCGGTTTTGGTGTAATACTGGTCATAATTTGCCCAGTATAGTTTTACTTCTTCCCCGTCATAAGGAATGGCATATTTGTGTTTTTTATTGGAATAGCGGTATTGAGGGACAAAATCACCTTCTTCATAATAGCGTGAAAAGAAATTAAACAGGTCATTAAACGCTTGATTTTGGATGTCCTCAATTTGTTCTATCTCCTTTTTGCGCTCAAGTAAATCTGTGTATTCTATTGCTAAAGGTGCATTTTTATAATTTTCTATTATTTCGCCTGCCGGTGTAAAGGAATTTTGCCCCAAATTTTTAATTATCTCTGCCTTTCTCTTTCCAATTTGTTCATCCAGATTGCTATCTATATCGTTTTTGTATTTGGCAAAGGAATCTTCCACTCGCTTAACGAGGTCTTCTTCAATAAACTTTTTAATTCTGTCTCTTTTGTAATTCAAAATACGGTAAATACCAAAATCCAAATCCGATGTTTCAAATTGAAAAAGCCCTTTTAGTAATCCTTGAAATTTTTCTACACTGTCCATATTAACCTCTCTTTTGGTTATGCAATAATATCCACTGCTTTTTAATAAAATAATACCTGCTTCTGTCTTAATCAATTACTTTGTTTTTGTTTGCGGCATAGACATTTTTCTTTCCTATTTTACAGCTCTATTTTGTCAAGTTCTTTTCTTCGTTTTGTCTCTCACAGATTACACGGATAACACAGATATTATTTTAGTAACAAGGATTTCAGGATTTCAGGATTTAGAGGATTTAGAAGATTTAGAAAATTTAGAAAATTTAGAAAATTTAGAAAATTTAGAAAATTTAGAAAATTTAATAGGTATGGAATAGCTTGTGTAGTCGGAGGATGCTGTTCTTGGTACCGGCGGACACCGTTCCGCCGTTTTTATTCGGCGCTACAGCGAGCGCCGGTACACTGCTTCCCAGCTGGAGGGTTGTCTGTATATGAACAGTGTATTGAAGAGTTCTCAAACTTAGTTTTAGTGTGTATAAACAGACATATTAGCGGCATTTGAGTGTGCAGTAGGGAAGTAAAAGAGTGCATTATTTAAATACTAAATATGATAAATCCTACACAAAGGCAACCGCAGGCAGAGAGGGTTTGTGAATAAATTCGGAAACAGGAATGAAATAGTCCTGCACAAAGGCGACCGCAGGCAGAGAGGGTTTGGGAATAAATTCACAAACATCAGTGAATTTATAACCTACATAATAGCAATGAATTATGCTAATTACTGAGATAAATTCACAAACAGCAGTTAATTTATAAAACACACAGTAACAATAGTTTGCATATATAAAATCAGATAGATTCACAATATGAGGATATATAGATAGATATAGTATAATATACATATATACCTAAAAGTGTGAATTTATCCTTAATCACTTTATAAGTTATTAAATAACAATAAAATACACAATATTTACAAATGTGAACTATGCTGTGAATTTATGTAATAGTAATCCCACTAAATGCAAAAAAAAAGCCAAATTTAACTATCCGAACAAACGCATAGGCAAATTTATTTTAGGCAAAACCCCGAAGGTATCTAAATAAGTTTTTTTTACAGCTGAAATTGATTTCAATAAATTAGACGATATATCAGTATATTATATATTACTATGACTAAAACTGAGAGAAAAAAAATGCCCTTCTCAAAAAAGGAAGGGCTATTTTTATCTTAGTATATTATCAGTAAGATTTATTATAAAGGTCATAATAATCCAATGCACAGGGGTTCAGATGATATATTTTTTTCGATTTTCCCCCTTTAAGTTTTACTTCTTTTATTGTAATATTTTTTTGCTGATTTAATGTGCTAATTGCTTTGGAGAAAACATTGCCTTTAAGATGTGTCCTTCTCAACAACTCAGAGTGCGATGCTGTGTAATCTTTGAACAGTAATAGTTTTTCCACAGTTTTTAATTCGTTTTCAAGGTTTCCAGATTCAATGATATTGATGAATTTTATTGTATTGTTCACGAAGTAATCACATAATGCTAATGCTTTGCATACCATATCCTGGCTAATTTGTAAAGAAAAGAAAAATTCTTTACATTCGTTTTTCTCAATGGCATTTGCTAATTTATCTATGTTTTCCATCATAATATAGATTATACATAATTTCAATAAAATCTGAGCATATATTCTTATTACAAAAGACCAAGCATCAGTTCCATATTCATTTGTAATCTCTTGTTGTTTGCTTTTTACATAATCATTAATAAATTCCCGTGCTTCATCACTGAATTTTATTTCAAATGACCCTGGTATTTTTCTAAATAATTCAAAGATTTTATTATAATCATAAGGTTCATCTTTATCAGAAGAAATATTATTATTCGTTATAATATCGCTTTCATCGGAAGGTGGAATAACAACATAAATGAACCTTTGTAAAAAACCTGATTTCTGGTCGAAAGCTGTTTTAAAGCTTTTTTGTATATATCCTGGAGTTGAACAGCCCGATAATGACAAAGTACAATTTTTAGCATCAATGCTATGTTTCATAGAATAATATGAGTATTTATTACTATCATAAACATCAGTCAGGGTTTGTATCATTCCTTTATTGTTTTTAGAATTAGCGGTTTCTATAAATTCCCCAAATTCATTAAATACTAATAGTCGGGCAGGATTTTCTTTTAACATAGAACCAAGTTTAACAGGTGTAACTTTACCTATAGTAGGACATAACCTCTCATAATCTGTTTCGCTTAATTTACTAATATATGGTTCAAGATAAGATAAAGCCATATTCATAGCAGTACTCTTCATTGATTGTCCTGAAGGTCCTATTAAAAGAACCCATAAATTAGGATAGATTTTATTATTATTATTAGTAATATACACCTTATTGCCAAGAGATACAGAGATAACAGGTAAAAAAGAAGCTAACAAAGCCAGAGGATAAGCATTGCATCTTTTTGTAGCATTATCTAAGTATTGTTTCAAAAAATCAGGCAGCATTTCTACATTTAGATTGTCTATCTGTTCTATTTTGCCTGTATCAGGTGGGGTGGTTAGGGTTGGGACATTGATTGGTTCTTGGATTTCAGTTTGAGTTGATAACATTTTTTACTCCTGTAATTATTTTGTTATTTTTTATGTATTTAGTTGATAGATAAATAAAGGTTCCGAATTCGACTGAATTATATGCGGGAAAAGTATTCCATTTTTGGGTAAGTTCAGGAATAGTATCCTGATAGGCATAATTATCAGCAAATAACAGCCAAAGGGTTAAGCCACTGTTTCCAAATTTATTTTTCAGGGCAAAACCCATTCTAATCCAATCTTTATAATCAATATTAGTGCCGTATAGTTGTCTGATTAAACATTCGGCTCTTTCGTAATCATCTTGTTGATTAAGATGATAATCATTTTCAGCAATAGGATAAGTTATTTCTTTCATAGCGGGTGCCAAAGGGGATGGATTAGAATTATATCCAAATATAGCATCCATAAGCGGAATAAGCTTATTTATGTCATAATCCAAATCTCTTCTGTTAACAGGTATATTTATCCATTGATAATTTCCACCTCCTTCTACAATGGAAGGCGGGGCAAAAATGAGTCCTCCTTCAGCTCGGATATCAATACCTATTTTCCTGTTTGTAGTGGTGAGGGTTTTACGCTGATAACGCTTTTTCCAGAATTCATCATTTGACCAATTGAGATAGATATGCAAACCTCCCGAAGGAGTAAGAGCATAGCAATAATTGGCTATCTCCAGCCCATATTCAGTCAGCGCAGCGGAAAGGGAAGTCCCGGTTATATCAATGTCAATGACCATCAGTTGCGACTCTTCACCGGTGATGATGGCAAGCGCGTTATGGCGTGGTTTAATTGATGCGGAAGCTAACGCTTGTTTCTTCCAACGCGGCATATTCATAACTACTTTTTTGCCGTTTACCAATTTCAAAGTAAGCGGAACCATTTTAAATCCCAACTTATCATAATAGAGCCAAGCATTAGGTAAATTCACGGAAACAACTGCCTGGCTGTGTTCCGAATTGTTTACACCTATTGGCTTATCGCCGGTGTGCGAATGAGCTGTTGCTTTTACTTTGTTCATATAATTTTCCATCCTTAAATATCTCCTGGTCACTAAAATTTGCCATATTGTCCATTTCCATTCTAAACTCCTTTTGAGAAAAACAGGGTTTTCTCTTGTTAGCGATAACTTTTTAATTTTGTTACCTCCTATACTAATATTACCTGGAATATATATATTCATTTATATTCCAATCTCTGGCTCTTTGAATTCACTCTATTCATATATTCTCAACCTTAAAAATAGTTGCCATAGTTATGTCAAGTATTATTTTCATTTTTTTTAATTTTTTATTTGATTTATACTTAGAATTTAATATCACTCTTACTCATACCCATAATATCTATTCTATCTTATTAAACTTAAAGGAGTTATGAATTATGACTGCTTTAAGCTTCAACAGGTTTATTATTCCAACACATTGTTAAACCCCGGCGTAAACAGCGTTTTACAATTGCCACTGCTTCGCTGTAGCCATCTTTTTCGGCTTGTTTCAGCAGGGTGTCTATATCTTTACGCAAACGGTCGTAGGCACGAGAATCTTCATCGTTAAAGCACTTTATTTTACCTGTAGGGAGAGTGGTTTCCTTACGGTAACGGATAAGGGCTTGAATTTCTTCGTCATATTCGTTCGTGGCATTAAATGCCTTCAGTTCTAAAAGATGGTTCAGACGCTTATCTATGGTTCTTAAGGTCTTAGTATCGGTCATCTGAATAGGAGCAAAGTGATAGCGATTATGGAATATAAACTCGGGAGGGATTTGCAGATTAACTGCTAATTCCATATCGGAAGCCGGAAGCGGAGTATCGGGATAGGCATACAGCAGGTCTATCACCTTGCTACCCTTATAGTTAGGGTAGTTGTTCAGGAGTGTTTTAACGGGTTCGTTACTGTTCATCGTAGTTTACCTCTTCTAAGTAATTAATATAATGATATACATATATGATAGCAGATGTTTTGTCAAGTATAATCTTATATATTAATGCATAATTTCAAAATAAATAGTAGGGTTGTAACATAAGGTAATAAGAGATTGGTTTTACTTAACAAAAAAAAGTGGATGCTTTAATGAGGAAGGAATCTGCGAAATCTGGGAAATCAGGGAGAAAAAAAATTTAGAGAAAGGTGGCTAAATTTCCGGCGTATATATATGAGGACATAATTATGATTGTAGAATCCAAATTTGAATTACTCTTCTGCGGTAGCTCTGAGGGAATGGTTTATTATTACAACAAACGCTTAGGCAAGATGATAGCTCGGAAATGGGTGAAACCTAAAACAACGGCAGCGAACCGGCGTTTAGGAACAATTTCCCGTAATTTGAAGAAGTTGAATCCATCGGATGGATTTATCAAAGACCTGCGAGTTTATATCGCACTATATGACTATTCCCCTGGCGAAAAGCATTATATGAGCTGGCAAAATGTTTATCTAACTCTGATGTATAAATTGGCAAAGCACAATCCGGCAGTTGATTTATTAACCCTTAGCAGAGAACAAATTACTTCCGACAACCTACCCTGCAAATGCGTTAAAGACGCTATTGAAGCAGGATTATTGCGCGAGGTTGACGGATACGAAAAGTTGACGCAGGAAATTTAAACCCCAATAAATATAAGGAGGGCTTTCTATTATGAAAGTCAAATTCAAGTACGGCATTGGAACCTATAGTGGAACTCTGGATGAGTTAACCTTTGGTTCATACTTCAAAAACCGCGTGTGTATTGCACGCAAGTATGTAGTTCCTCGGCTTACCGACCAAAACAGTTTAACTGGCAGTAAGATGAAGAATCTGGCTGTTATTTACGGAAATGTTTCGGCAAATTACAAAATTGAACTGAAACAATATGCATCTTTGCATTCCGTCTTAACACCCAAAGGTAAACTTCCAGCTACAAGCTATGCGCTGTGGGTAAAAATGATGTTCCAGTTCGCTAAAGCAGACCCGGAACACATTGACCTTACAAGCTTAACCTACACCGATTTGCAAACCGTTGGCGATGACATTATATCCATCGCTGCCGCTGTAACTAACGGATTTATGGAAAATGTGCCTGGTGTAGAAACGCTAACAGCGAATATGTAAAACAAGAGCGGGAATTCGTTCCCGCTTTTTTTTACTTGCAAAATTGAGAAGAGGAAACCAAGCAAGAGGTTTTTTAGTTACGAATTAAAGTAACGATATTCACAAGGGAATTTCCCCGGCAATCAAATTTCAGCTTTGTAAAGGAAGCCCAAACCAAGGATAGTAAAGAAAAGATTGGGAAACCAGGCAGCCCAGAAAGGATTGATTATGCTGTTGTAACCTAAGCTTTGGCAAACCCTTACCACAATTAAATAGGTAAAACAGACAACCAAACCGAGCATTATTATCCAGCCACGTCCTTTAGAGCGAATATTGGATGTAGCAATGGGAATGAAGAAAAAGATAACTATCAGATTGGTAAGCGGAAAGGATATTTTCATATTTAAATCCACGATTTCGCGGGCAGGATTATCTCCCAGTTTTTTCATTCTACCGATATATTCCCGTAGTTGCCAGAAATTGAGAGAAAGGGTTTTTTGGGAAATTCGGATAAAATCCTGGGGTTGAACATCCAGAATAACTAAATCGGTTTGAGGATAATGAACCATAAATACCTGTTTACCATTAGCAAATCGTCTAATATCACAATCTCTCAAAATCCAGCGGGAGCCATTCCAATCCGCTGAGGCAGCAGTTATATGTTCAGTTATTTGTTTAGTTTTAAAATCAATACGAGTGAGGTCAATAATTTTCAGGTTGTTTTTATAGCCGTCAAAGAAACCGAAATAGTAAAAATCGTTAGCTTTACCCTGATAATGGATTCTGGCTTTCAGCATTTGGTCATCTGCCTGCTGCCCTTTAATTTGGACATTATAAACATAATTTTTAGTGGTTTCAGCCCAGGGAACTACATATTCTCCAAATAAAGCTATGCCGATGCTGATTATCAGACCAATTCCAAAAAGGGGAAGCATAGCTCTTTTGATGCTAATTCCAGCTGCGCGGATAGCTATACTTTCGTTATGTTTGGATAGAGCGCCCATCATAAAAAATCCGGTTAAAAGAACCGTAACCGGAGAAGTTAAGACAAGCAAATAAGGTAACCTCATCAAATAGTATATAGTTGCCTGTTGAGCAGTAGCCCCGTTACGAATTAACCGAGGCAAATTGTCAATTACATCAATCACGATAAAAATTGCCACAAAAGACAAGAAGATTATCAGATAAGTGCGCAGAAATTCACGAGTGATGTATTTATCCAGGATTTTCATCTTAGTGCACAATCTCATCGGGAACAGGAGCTTTTCTATTCCGGTAATGTTTAATTTTCCAAAGCAGAGTAGGCATATCCCAAAGTCGTTTTTCTTTAATAGAGCCGATAATAAGCAAAATAGCCAAAATTAAAAATATGATATTGGCTAACCACATAGACAGAAAGGGAGGCATAAGTCCCTTATCGGCAAATTGTTCACCGGCATTTAAGGCAATATAATACACCAGAAAAATTACCGAGGAAACCGAAAAAGACATCCCTATTCCACTTGTTCTTGTCATCAAACCCAAAGGAATTCCAATCAGGATAAAGATTATGATGGCAAAGGAGAGCGAGAACTTTTTATGGTATTCCACTAAGAGAGAATTTATCAGTTCTTTCAGTTCCGCAGTTCGGTCACTTGCCATTTTTTGCATTGCCTGTAAACGACGCAATTCCATATTTCGGATAAAACCTGGAGAGCTTTTTTGCATCAAATCAATGCGCTTATCCAGTTCTTCAATTTCCTTATATTTGGCTGCCAGTTCTTTTTTATTATCAGCTAAAGCAGTTATCAGCTGTTTATAAGTCATTTCCCGGTCACTTCTATAACCGGTTTCAAACATTTCTACATTGCTACCCAAGTTGCGGACATTAATTATATACCGACTGAAGGTAGTTTTCTGATATTTACCAACTTCTTTTTCGTTGCGTTCATGCATTTCTCCTTCATTCAAAATTATTTGCAGAGAATTGCCATTATCTTTTTGAACCACATTTCCACTTTTAGCAAATATAGTTCGCGGGAAATGTGACTGGCTGCGATCATAGATTAATACATCTGTTAACAAACTATCAGTTGTTTCTCTGGCGTAGATTGTATAATCCATAAAGTTAGTAAATTCCTTTTCTTTGATAATTGTCATCGGTTTATAGTAAGCAATTTTCAGCATCAGGTTTTTTAATTTATGATTGGTATCAGGCAAGAACCAATGGTTGAAATACACCATCAATCCGGTTAACAGCACAGCAGCGATTACCAAAGGTCCGATTAAAGAATAAACATTTATCCCGCTGGATTTAATAGCTACAATTTCTCTATCCACGCTCATTCTGCCAAAAGCAAGAATTGTAGCTACCAGCACAGCCATTGGAATGGAAAGCGCCAACATATAGGGCAGGGAAAGACCAAAGACCTCTAAAACCGTTTGCCAGGGCAGCTTCTTTTCAATTATCAGATTCAGTAAATCTATAATTCTATCGCTCAGCAGGACAAAGGTAACTACCATCAGAGCAATTAAAAAAGGTGCTATATGCTCTTTCAGGAGGTAGCGTTTTAAGATTTTCATTGCAGCATTTCCAAAAGTTCCGCTTCACTGATGATTTTAACTATGCCCAGTTGGCGTGCTTTATCCAGTTTGGAGCCGGGGTTTTCACCTACTATCAGGTAATTCAGCTGTTTGCTAACTCCACTGAGGATTTTTCCCCCATGTTCCATAATCAAGGTCTCCATATCTTTTCTTCCGTAGGAAGGTAAAGTTCCCGTTATTAAAAAGGTCTTTCCGCTTAAATTATCAGAACTTTGTGTGCTGGAATAGGCAAATTGCAAGCCAACTTCTTTCAAAGCATCAATCAATTGCAAATTGCTTTTTTGGGAAAAGAAACCGATAATAGACAGGGCAATTATGGAACCAATATCAGGAACGCTTAAGAGTTCTTCTTCATTTGCAGCAATAAGAGCATCAATATTTTTAAAGTGTTGAGCCAGAGTGCGAGCTGTAATTAAACCAATATGTCTGATGCCAAGAGCAAAAAGGACTCTGTCAAAGTTCCTGGTTTTAGATGCCTCAATCGCTTTTTGCAGGTTTTCAGCAGATTTTTTCCCCATTCTTTCCATCGCAGCAATTTTATGATAATCAAGATGATAAATATCAGGTATCCATTGAATTTGACCGGTTTCTATCAAACGCGCTATTAAAGAACTGCCCAATCCATAAATATCCATTGCTTCACGCGCGGCAAAATGTTCCAGTTTGCGTTGTATCTGAGCCGGGCAATTAGCATTGGGACAGTAGTTTATACTGCCATCTTCATCGCGTTGTAAAAGTGAATTACAAACAGGACAGGTAGCAGGAAATTCAACCGGTTTGGAATTTACGGGACGCTTACTGACATTAACGGCAAGGATTTTAGGAATAATTTCTCCGCTTTTAACCACTAAAACCGTATCGCCATAATGTAAATCCAGCCGTTTTATTTCATCCGCATTATGTAAAGTAGCATGAGATACAGTGCTGCCGGAAATTAAAACCGGTTTCAGATTTGCCACAGGAGTAACTGCACCGGTTCTGCCAACCTGAAAACTAACCGATTCCAAAACGGTTTCTTTTTCTTCCGGTTTAAATTTATAAGCGATTGCCCATTTGGGACTTTTAGCTGTCCAACCCAGTTTTTTCTGGTCTTCCAAATTATTTACCTTAATTACAATGCCATCAATATCATAAGGAATAGTATAGCGTTCCTGTTCTGTCTGCAGACAAAAATCCTCTACTTCTTTATAATTCTTGCATAAAGTTCTTTTACCGGTAGGAAAACCAAGCTCATCCAAAAAGTCCAATAACCGGGTCTGTTTATCAATAACTTCGTTTTTATACAGCAAGGGAGATTCGTAATAGCCCAAAGCGTAAAACAATGCCTTCAAATGACGGGATTTCACTTCTTCTATGTTTTTCAGCTTAATGGAACCGGCAGCAGCATTACGCGGATTGGCAAAGGTCTTCAGTTCATTTTCCCGGCGGAATTCATTCAGGGCTAAGAAAGCCAGCACCGGCATATATATTTCCCCTCTAATTTCAATAGCTCCCTGATAATCAATGGTAAAAGGAATATCGGGAAGCAAACGAAAATTTTCCGTTACATCTTCACCTTCCAAGCCATCGCCCCGGGTTGTGGCATAAACAAAATTTCCGTTTTCGTAATATAGATTGATGCTGAATCCATCAATTTTCAATTCTGCACAGTATTCGCTGGCATAACCCAAATCGTTATTTGTCCGATTGATAAAAGCCAAAACCTCTTCCAGAGAATAAGCATTTTCCAAACTTGCCATACGGACTTTATGAGGAATGGTTTTAGCGCCGGGAGTTAAATCGCTGCCAACTTTCTGAGTAGGGGATTCTTCCGTTTCAGTTTCCGCAAATTGTGCTTCCAATGCCTGTAATTCCTTCACCAGCATATCATATTCAAAATCACTGATTTCAGGTTTGGCAAGAGCATAATAGAGCTGATTATGATGTTCAATTTCAGCTCTTAAGCGGTCAATTTTGGCTTTTAATTCACTGTTATTCATAAGTTATATAACTCCGGTCTTCTATCTTTAAAGGCATCATTGCGTTCAGTTACGGTTTTGTTGTTTGCTTCTTCAGAATTTATTTCCGCGGTTATGGTTCCTTCTTGGCTAACTGATAGAGAGGAAAGAACTTCACCCTTAGTATTTAATATTTGGCTTTGTCCTGTGAAGCTAACTTTTTCTCCCGCATTTAATTCCGTGCCTATACGATTGGCAGTAACAGCAAATACCCGATTTTCCAAACAGCGGATTTTCATTGCCTGTTGACACCAGGGCAGAACTAAATTAGCCGGATGGCAAATTATTTGAGCTCCTGCAAGAGCAAGAGTTCTGGCTGCCTCAGGAAACTGCCAGTCAAAGCAAATCATCATTCCGATTTTTATGTTATCTAAAATACTAAAGACCTGGAAACCCGTATCTCCAGGACTGAAAAAGAGCTTTTCCCGGTTAAAAAGATGGGTTTTACGATAGTTATAAAATCTGCCGTCAGGCATAATTAACATACAGGAATTAAATAGCTTATTGCCATCAAGTTCAGGATATCCATAAACTATATTACAGTTATTACGATTGGCTATTTCACTTAGGGTAAAATATGTCTCCCCTTTTCCTGCCTCTTCAGCAACGGAGAAGGCCTCTTCTGGAGTAGCAAAAACATAGCCGCTATTACATAATTCGGGTAACACAATCAGGTCGGTTTTCAGTTTATCAAGCAACTGCTTTATTTTTCGTAGATTATAGTCCTTATCCAGAAAACGGGGGGCAAATTGCAAAGCCGAGATTTTCATTGCGTCTGTTTCTCCTTAGCTTTTAGCAGGGGCTTAATTGTTCGGTCTAAAACACCTTTCAGTAAGGAAATTGTCATTCCATAATTAGTTACGGGAACACCGCGTCTATAGCATTCCATAATTTTTCTGTTCATTTCCATCGGAGTAATCATACATCCGCCACAATGGATACAAACAGCGTATTCTTCCAGATTTTCAGGAAAATCGTGTCCCGCATAGACCTCAAAAGACAGGTTTTTTTCACTGAATTTTTGCATCCAGTTCGGTATTTTAACTCTGCCGATATCGTCTTTTTGAATATGATGTGAGCAGGCCTCAGCAATCAAAATTTTATCACCATCCTGAAGTGTTTTAAGGCGGTTTATGCCTTCCAGCAGGATATCCAATTCTCCTTTATAGCGGGCAAAAAGGATGGAAAAAGTGGTTAAGGGAATTTCTTCAGGCACAATTTTTGCCACCGTTTCTATTACCTGGGAATCGGTTATTACCAGAGAAGGGGGTTCTTTTACCTTATCCAATGCAGATTTCAGCTCTGTTTCCTGCACAACTGTAACGAGACAATTCCGGTCAAGCAAATCACGCAAGGTTTGAACCTGAGGTAATATCAGCCGTCCTTTAGGAGCAGAAGAATCAATTGGGGTTACCAAAATTACGCTATCTCCGGGTTTTACCAGGTCTCCGGCAATAATTCTGTTTTCTTTTAAATACTTGGGAGAGAGCTGAATAAGCTTTTCCTTACCTTCATTTATGCCCTCTTTGGTTACTGAAGAAACGCTAAGATATGGCAGGGAATTATTTTGGCAGAAGGCAATGTTTTCCGGATTTGCCGTTATTATATCTTTTTTGTTAAATACAACAAGGAGTGGCAGTTCCATTTCCCTAATCTTTGTAATCATTTTCAGTTCAGCGTTATTGAATGCATTGCCGTCCGAAACAAAAATAGCAATATCAGCACGATAGAGTATTTTTTCGGTTGCCTGAATCCTTTTTTTGCCCAATTCACCGCTATCATCCACACCGGCAGTGTCAAAAAAAGTTACAGGACCCAATGGTAAAAGCTCATAACGCTTATCAACAGGGTCTGTAGTTGTGCCTGGAACATCGGAAACAATAGCAATTTCCTGACCCACCAGGGCATTTATCAAACTGCTTTTACCGGCATTGCGTTTGCCGATTATGGCAATATTCAAGCGTTCACCGCGCGGGGTGCTACTCATTTATAACTCCGTTAAATAATCTTTCAAATCCTTAAATCAATAAATATAGTATTAGTCAAGTGCTTTCTTTGTTAGCCATAATCCATCGGAATTTCAGGAGACCTTGCCTGCTTGAATATTTAGTAACGGAGTAATGTTTCTTTAACGCTTCTTTAACGGCGCTAAGGAATCGTTAAAGAATCGTTAAAGGGTCGTTTAAGCTGTAACTAAGTGATAAGCAATTAGGAATTCTAAGGAGAAAGGAAAATCGCAATGTAACTTAGCAGTTATTAGTTATCAGGATGGGGTTTCTGTCTTTCCGGGGCAACCTGATTTTTTTTGTTAGCGTGAACTATATTGTAACGAAAGAAAGGGTGAGAAGTTGGGGAAGAGGATATTAGCTTTCTAATACTTATGCTTTTTCTTGGGCTTTTCTTTAGCTTGGCAGGATACGGAAAACACAGCAGGAGTGAACAATAAAAAAAGGCATTGACGCAAATCCTCTATATAAAAAAGATGACTCTCTGTAATAGAAAAATAGAAAAAAACATATAAAACGAACTGAGGAAGAAATGAAAGAATACGAAATGAAAAACATCCGCAATCTCTTGTTCATTGGTGCCAGTGGTTCAGGAAAAACAACTCTGGCAGAACAAATATTTTATTTAACGAAAGCATCAAATCGCTTAGGCAGAATTGAAGAGGGCAATACTACAATGGATTTTGACCCGGAGGAAATTGCCAAAGGGATGTCTTTGGGCTTATCTATTGGTTACACAAATTATTTAGAGCACAAGATAAATATTCTGGATGCCCCCGGGAGTCCTGATTTTATTGGCGATGCAATTGTAGCTTTACCAGCGGTTGAAAATGCAGTAGTTGTAGCCAATGCCGCAGGTGGTTATGAAGTAGGTTTGGAGCTTGCTTTAGAACAAATTGAAGACCGGAAAACGGGTATCGTTATAGTTGTAAACAGAATGGATAATGAACATTCCGATTACGATAAAACCCTGGAAGTAATTGCAGAAAATACCGATGTGAAACCGGTGAAGATTCATATTCCAATTGGTAAAGAAGGCGCTTTTGAAGGCGTTGTAGATGTAATTAAACGCAAAGCTATCAAAGCCGGTATGGAAACTGAAGTTCCTGCTTCTATGCTGGATAAAATGGAAGAAGCAAGAATGCAATTAATGGAAGCTGTTGCCGAAACCGATGAAGACCTGCTGAATGAATATCTGGAAAATATGGAATTGCCGGAAGAAAAACTTATAACCGGACTTAAGAAAGGAATCTTAAGGGGTGAGTTATCTCCTGCTTTTGTTTGTTCTGCTGGAACCGGAGAAGGTGTCTTAGCTTTATTAAAGGGCATTATAAACTATCTTCCTTCCCCTGCTGAAGCCAATACAATTGAGGTCTTAAGCAATAATGAAAAAACAAATTTTGTCTGCAACCCGGAAGGGGATCTTTTGGGCTATATTTTTAAGCTTTATGCAGACCCTGGAATGGGCGATTTTGCTTATGTAAGAATGTTTTCCGGGGCTTTGAAATCGGGTATGGAATTTTATATTCCCGAAAAAGACGCTAAAGATAAAGCCGGAACAATGTATTATATGCTGGGAAAAAATAGAAATGACTGCACGGAAATAGCTGCAGGCGATATCGGAGCGCTTTTGAAACTGAAAAATGCCAAGGTAATGAACAGTATAACTTCAACCAGTTCCAAACTATCTGTTGTTCCAATTGAATTGCCCACTCCCACTACCTGGCAAACATTAAAAGCAGTTAATCAATCCGACGAAGATAAAATAGGCACTGTTTTGCAAAGAGTGATTGCTGAAGACCCTACCATTCGTTATGAATTAAATGTTGAAACCCACGAAAATGTTCTATCAGGAATGGGAGAACAACAGTTGCAGCTGGTCTTGAAAAAACTGAAAAACCGTTATAAAGTGGATGCTCTCCTGAAAGAACCCCGGATTCCTTATAAAGAAACAATTACCGCTAATGCGGAATCTAACTATAAGCATAAAAAGCAATCCGGTGGTCGCGGTCAATATGCTGATGTATATTTTCGGATTAAACCTACTGAAAGAGGGGAAGGGTTTAAATTCATCAATTCCATCGTCGGAGGAGTGATACCTTCCAATTATGTTCCCGCCATTGAGAAAGGGCTTTGGGAAACGATGGAAAAAGGCATTATTGCCGGTTACCCTGTAGTTGATATTTCTGTGGAAGTTTACTATGGCAGCTATCACGAAGTGGATAGTTCCGAAATTGCCTTTAAAATTGCATCCTCAATGGCTTTGAAAGAAGGTTTCAAAAAAGCCAAGCCCATTCTGCTGGAACCCATTCATGAACTGATTATCATTGTTCCAAGTGAATATATGGGCGATGTTATGGGCGATATTTCTACTCGCAGAGGAAAAATTATGGGTATGGAACAGCGCGGGAAAAAACAATATTTAACAGCGCAAATGCCCTTAGCGGAAATGTATGCCTATTATCCTGCCTTGAAATCATTCACTCAGGGACGGGGTCGCTTTATCCAGAAATTCTCTCATTACGAAAAAGTGCCTGAGGATATTACTCAGAAAGTTATTGCTGCCTGGCAAGACCAGACCAACGAATAAATTTAAGCGGAAGGATGGTGTTCCCGCTATCCAAAGAAAACGCTGCTTTTCGTTATCGCTAAATATGCAGTAACGGGAAAAAGCGTAAGAAGTGGTAAACGAGAACATCAGTCCTCCGGTTTTTCCTTTTTTTCTTGACAGTATGGGACTGTTAAACATAAGGTTATTTAAAGTGTGATAAATGAAAAATAGAGGTTTATATGTCAGGACATAATAAATGGAGTTCCATAAAGCACAAAAAAGGTGCTGCCGACGCTAAAAGAGGGCAAATCTTCACGCGGCTGGTGAAAGAAATTATTTTAGCAGCCAAAGCCGGAGGCGGAGACCCGGATATGAATCCCCGGTTACGAACCGCAATTAACACAGCCAAAGAAAACAATATGCCCAAAGATAATATTGAACGTGCCATAAAAAGAGGTACCGGAGAAATTGAAGGTGCTGCTTATGAAGAAGTAATTTATGAGGGCTATGGGCATAACGGTGTGGGAATAGTTGTGGAAGTGATGTCCGATAATAAAAAACGAATTGTTTCTGAATTGCGGCATACTTTTACTAAATATGGGGGAAACCTTGCAGAATCGGGTGCGGTTGCCTGGAATTTTGAACAAAAAGGTTTTATGACTGTTCCCGCTGCAGGTTTGGAAGAAGATGAATTTATGATGGTAGCATTGGAAGCTGGAGCTGAAGATGTTGAGTTAGTTGATGACAATTTTGAGATATACACCTCTCCATCCGATTTTCACACGGTTATCGGCAATTTGGAAAAAGAGGGCTATCCCGTCCATAATGCCGAGCTTACCAGAATTCCCAAAAATACTGTCTCTGTGGATGATGATACTGCAGAAAAACTTATGCGTCTAATTGATTCCTTGGAAGACCTTGACGATGTGCAAAAGGTCTATGCCAATTTTGAGGTCTCAGACGAAGTGATGGAGAAACTTTCCCAAGCATAGATAAATAAGTGATTATTATTGGTTTTGATCCTGGTAGCCGCTATTGCGGATATGGTCTTCTTGAAATTGATGGTAGAAAAGTACTTGCTGCCGGTTGTGATGTCCTGGATGTTACCCGGGGAAAAACATTGGCAACGCGGCTAAAATCGCTTTATGAAAATATTATTGCCATCCTGAATGAGTATCAACCCGAAATAGCTGCCGTAGAAAGCATTTTCTTTCATCGGCAGGTGAGAAGTGTTTTTACTCTTGGTCACGCGCGGGGCGTAATATTGCTTGCTTTGGCAATGAAAGATATTCCAATTGTAGAATACAGTCCCCGGGAAATAAAAAAATCCGTTTGTGGAAACGGTAATGCCAATAAACAACAAGTGCGCTATATGATAAATCAGCTTTACCCTTTGAAAGAAAGTCCGAAAAGGGATGATGCTTTTGATGCTTTAGCAGTGGCAACCTGTCATTATAACAGAATGAAGTGGTTGAAATGATTCAATATCTATCCGGAACCCTTATCCATAAAACGCCTGTGATGGCAATTATAGAAACAATGGGCATTGGCTGGGAATTGAGAATTCCGATTAGTACTTATGAAGTATTACCCGTTGTGGGCAAACCTTGTAAATTGCTTACTTATTTACATATCAGTCAGGAGGATATACGCATTTTCGGTTTCGCCACGGAAGCGGAAAGAGAGCTTTTTTTAATGCTGAATAAGGTTAGCGGAATAGGTCCTAAAATTGCACTTTCCATTCTTTCCACGCTGAGCATTCACACCTTTATTAAAGCGGTCAATTCTGGCGAAGAAGCTTTACTGACAAGGGTTCCCGGCATCGGAAAAAAATCCGCACAGAGGTTGATTGTAGAGCTGAAAGATGATGTTCATACTTTACTTAGCCATTTAGACCAGAAAGATTTGCCTTTAGGAGATGTGAATAGTGAAGTGGAATCAGCGCTTCTTTCTCTTGGGTTTAATCATCAACAAATTCGCAAAGAATTGTCTTTATTGGATGAATCTATGCGTGGCTTGAATACTGAAGAGCTAATTAAAGAAATTATTAAACGCCTCTATCAGAAAAACAAATGAACTTTCGCTCCGAAGCTTATTCCACCATTCTAAAAGTGCTGAAAGATAAAGAATATTCAGATTCTTTACTGCATCAACGAGCCAGGAAACTTAAAAACGCGGGAGAAGACCCAGCCCTCTTTTACAACCTGGTGAAAGGGGTTATCAAATTATATCTGAAACTGGATTACATCCTGCAGCAATATGTAGATAAGAAGAAATTTGAAAGCACGGACATCAAAATTAAAACCTTGCTCTATATAGGACTGTATCAACTTATGTATCTAAATTCCATTCCGGAACATGCTGCAGTTAATGAAACGGTGGAACTGGCAAAAAATCTATTTAATGAGCAAGTGGCTGATTTTGTTAATGCCGTGCTGAGAAGTTATTTACGCAATCCGGAAGTGAATTATCCGCAAGACCCTGTTTTGCGTATTGCCTATGAGCATTCCTTTGCTCCTGAACTTATTCAGCAGTGGTTGAATTTATGGGGTGAGGAAAATACCGAATACCTGGCTATGTTTTTTAATGAGAATCCGGAACTGCATATCAGGGTAAATAACACGGCTACTACACCTGAGAAGCTGAAAGCATATTTTGCCAAACGAAATATTGTAATTACTCCTTCACCGGCAAGTCCTGTGATGTTTCATACTCCTCAAGCAGCTGAAGTTTTGGCTGATGTAGCTTTCTCCGAAGGTTATTTTTCGGTGCAGGATACTTCTGCGGCGCTGGTTGTAGAATTACTTGATCCCCAAAAAGAGGAAAGTATTTTAGATCTCTTTGCTGCTCCGGGAGGTAAATGCAGTTACATTGCCGAAAAATTGAATAATACCGGCGAAGTTATTGCCGTAGATAAAATTCCCAGTAAGATGAAACTGCTGAAACAGGCAACAGACCGTTTACAGCTTACTAATGTAAAAATGGTGATCACGGATGCCTTTAAATACGGTCCCGTGGCTCCTGCCTTTCAACGAGTTTTAGTTGATGCTCCCTGTTCCGGTTGGGGTGTTTTTGGTAGAAAATCAGACCTCCGCTGGCAGGCACATCAAAATATTCCCGAGCTGATAAAATTACAGGAAAAGGCGTTGGATTATGCAGCCAATTTTGTCGCTCCCTCCGGTTTTTTGGTTTATTCAACCTGCACGATGAACCCTAAAGAAAACGAAGAGCAGATTGCTGCTTTCTTAAAGAAGAATAAAAATTTCACGCTAATTCCGGCAGCGGATTTTATTCCTGAAAGATATACCAGCGACGGATTTCTAAAAACAATTCCCTTCAAGCATAATATGGATGGTGCCTTTGCAGCCAAATTACAACGCAGGAAATAAGAAAAATCGCGTTTTAGCCAAACAGCAAACCGGAACTAAAAGGATCGGTTATATAATTGGTATCGGAATTGGAACAATAATTGTAACAGCATTTATATTCAGCCAAGTGCTCTTTCCGCTTTTTTTAGGTCGCACTCCTAAAGTGGAAGTTCCTTCGGTAACGGGAATGCCTCTTATGCAAGCAAAAAAGATATTGCAGGAAGAGAAATTGCATGTAATAGTTCAAGATTCTCTGTTCAGCGATGTGGCAGCTGCAGAAGTTGTTTTGGAACAAAGTCCCTTGGCAGGTGAGAAATTGAGACAGGATGGAACTGTTTATCTTGTTATCAGTAAGGGCTCATCTACAGTAACCCTGCCTTCGCTGATTGGCAAGCCCTTTCAAGAAGCGTTTATTGTTTTAAGGAATTTGGATTTGCACTGTAGTGTGGTGGATTCCACCTATTCGGATATCTATCCGGTGAATACTGTTATTCGCAGTATTCCTTCTGCCGGAGAGAAAACCTTGAAGAAATCTACAGTTAAATTAATCTTAAGTAAAGGATCGGAACCTGTTCCAGATACTCTAAATTATAATTTACCAATATATTATTAAAGACATAGGATAGGAAAGCACAATGAATGAAACACTTAAAGAAGTAAAAATTCGCTCGCGAATGATGCCCGGAGCCCTTACCATAACGGGCTTTTTGGGTAATGATGAACGTCCTCTTGCGGAAATTATTGCTACCGATGAACAGGAATTAAAACGCCTGCATCGCAGTGTAAAAGAAATTACCGACAGGATGAAATACTTTTCCAACGCATCTTTTGATGCCTATAACAATACGGTTGTTATAGATGATACTTACGAAGTTCATACCGATACCAGCAAAGGGACTTTAACCTGCCCTTATGGACATGGCGGACTTTATCGCAAATATGTGACGACTTTAACTAACAGGAAAAATAACTTAACAGTGAGATGGAGCGCTATGGATATTCATCTGATTGAAGCGCACCATTTCTTTGAAGGAAAGGGTTCTCCTTATCGCTTGGAGCCGGAAATTCTGGTTAAAGCAATCTTCTAAAATAAGTAAAACGATACCCTCCGGCTACCCAAATCCGGAAGAACGACATCTTGTCGTTCATAAGAAACAAGTTAACGAGTTAGCAGGTTAAAGGTTAACAAGTGATGAAACCCCGAGCTGAATTAGTTCGGGGCTTTCTAAATCCGGAAGAACGACATCTTGTCGTTCATAAGAAACAAGTTAACGAGTTAGCTGGTTAAAGGTTAACAAGTGATGAAAACCCCCGCCGAATTAGTTCGGGGCTTTCTTAATCCGGAGGAACGACATCTTGTCGTTCACAAGAAACAGGTTAACGAGTTAGCAGGTTAAAGGTTAACAAGTGATGAAAACCCCCGCCGAATTAGTTCGGGGGCTTTCTTAATCCGGAAGAACGACATCTTGTCGTTCATAAGAAACAGGTTAACGAGTTAGCAGGTTAAAGGTTAACAAGTGATGAAAACCCCGGGCTGAATTAGTTTAGGGCTTTCTAAATCCGGAGGAATGACATCTTATCGTTCACAATAGTTACACTGTTACCCAAGCCGGGTGGTAATTTTTATCTTATTGGAGAAAGCAAAGTTTGCACCTGATTGTTAACCTCTAAAAAAGAGATATCCCCCTTGGTGCGTAAATTTTCTCCCTTCAGAAACCTGTTATATAAGCTGCTAATGTAATCTGCTATTGCTTCCGGGTTATTACTTACAAATCCGCTTTCTGTTTGGCAAATTAGTTTATATGCCTCTCCCTTGGGCTCTGAAATACATAGAATAGGTGTGCGCGCACCAATATATTCAAAGAGTTTGGTAGTTAGCATACCTTCGTTGCCTTCGTAATTATTGATAAACAACACTAAAAGCTCAGCGTTCACCAATTCTCGGAGTGCTTCTTTATGTGGTAAAAAAGGTATTTTCTGAACGGGGAAAGCAGTTGCAGGAAAATCTCTGGTACCGATAAGAATGAATTTTAGCAAGGGTAATTGCAACCGGGAAAGTGCTATCAGCAAAGGACTGGCATCTTGTCCGGCGGTAAGTTGACCTACATATTTAACCCGAAATATGTCTTTCCTTTGATAGCTTATATCTGCAAAGTCCTCAGGGTCAAAGCCATTATAGAGAACTTCTTGTTTTCCTGCCGGTAGGGCAGAGGCAATGCCTTCACTTACAATATAATTCAGGTCTGCACTCTGGATAATCTTCTTTTCCAGATACCGATGCAAAGCCATAGTGAAACGGCAGGGCGGATTTAGTTTCAGATAATATATTTCTGCCATCGGGTCACGAAAATCCGTTCTCCACTGAATGCCATAGCGTTTTTTTAGTTTCCACCCCACAAGATGCGTGGAATGGGGAGGACCGGTGGTAATTATATAATCAAATTTATCCTGGCGTAACACCCTAAGGGCACTTATATAAGCTGCGGGATTCCAACCAATACGCATATCGGGAACAATGAAGTTCAAACGCAGCCAATACAGAATTTTCTTTAGTATGCTATCGTTTTCTTTATTTTGAAGAGAGCCGTAAGGTAATTCCTTTTGTCCCAGAAAACTCCACAATTTACTAAAGCTAAAGGGCTTACTGCGGTAAACCTGAACGGAAGGAGGTATTTCAGACAGCAAGCTCTCATCCCGATAAGGATAATCTCCATCCAGAGTAGTTATTACCTTTAATTGCACCCCTTTTTTGGTAAGAATACGAATAAAACGCAGCCATCTTTGAACAGCTGCCCCTCCGCAAGGAGGAAAGTAATAGGTAATAAGTAAAATTTTCATTTCATCAGCAATTCCGCCAAACCCTTCCAGGAATAACATTTTGTGTATTCATCAATTGCCTGGTTCATATCCGGCTTATTTTGTAAGTGATTAATTATTGCCTCAGCCAGAGCGGAAGGATTATCAGGAGGAACAAGATAACCGGTTTTACCTTCAATAACATACTCTCCCAAGCCACCTACATTACTTGCTAAAACAGGAACTCCAAAACTATAGGAAGTAGCTATCACTCCGCTTTGAGAAGCACTTTTATAAGGTAAAACACACAAACAGGAGCTATTATAAAAATGCGAAATCTCAGGGTCGCTGATATAATGGAAATGGCAATCCACATTATTCTCAAGTCCCAATTTTTGAATCAGTTCAGTATAGATAGAGCTTTTACCATACACCTCGCCAGCTATAATTAATTTAACATCGGGAAAAGAATTTATCACTTCCGGCAATGCCTGCAGCAAAACATCCAGACCTTTATAGGGTTTTATCAAACCGAAAAAAAGTAGGGTATTTTCTTTCCGGGAATTGGTGGAAAAGTCATTATACATATCGTAGCAGGGATGATAACCCAACACCCCTTTTTTAGAGATATAAAGCGGTAATTTATGATGCAATTCATCAAGGGTAGCTTTACTTAGGGTAACTATTTTAGTTGCGGGCTTAAAAACATATTGCAGGAATTGTTTTTCGCCGAACCAACTTTCGTGGGAGGTAATATTATGTGCCAGAATTATTATTTTTGTATTTGACAGATGTCTTAAAATATATCCGTATGCCGGAGCAAAATAAGGTAAAAACCACGAAACGATGATTATTTCCGGCATGTATAGCTTTATTTGGTGGACGGTTTCTTTCCAGGTCTTGGGCAGCCAGGGAACCAGGGTTCGGTGATTGACAAATTCATTTGGGGAAAGTGCCTTGTCATACTGTCCTTTGCCCGGAAAAAGCAACTGCGGATATTGCTGTTTAAAATTAAAGAACTCTACTGTATGCCCCAAATCCTTATAAGCTCTGGCAAGCGAGATGGCAAAAAGGGAAATTCCCCCTCTGAAGGGTGGAGCGGGACCCAACATAGCAATTTTCATAGTAAACTCTGTTTAAAAAAGCGCTTCACTATATCGCAATCCTGATATTTTCCAAAAAGAGCCATCAATTTCAGTCGGGCTTTAACACCTTTCATATCTCCTGCAAGAATGCAACCAATTGATTCCAGATGCTTTCCTCCACCTTCATAACCGTATTCAGGCAAAACTCTTCCGGTATAGGTTCTGGAAGTTATTACCACCAATACATTCTTAGCGATTGCTGCTTCAAGATCAGGAATAATTGTATTCGGTAAATTGCCGCGTCCGAATGCTTCAATAACAATTGCTTTCACTCCTTTTTCCAGGCAACAGCGAATAAATTTACCATCCATTCCGGCTACGGCTTTAATCAATTCTACTCTGGTATCCAATTGTTCCGTCCAAACATTTTCCCGATATAGCGAAACCCGATGATAAATAATGGTATCGGGGTCAACATAACCGATAGGACCATATCCGGGAGAAACAAAGGCATCAAGTTTGCCGGTATCGGCTTTTACCACATCGCGAGCTGTGTGAATCTCATCATTCATCACAACCAGAACGCCTTTATCCATAGATTCCGGATGACTGGCAACGCGAACGCTGCCAATTATATTCCGTGGACCGTCCAAACCGATTTCGTTGCCGGAACGCATTGCCGCAGTAAAAATAACGGGTTTGCGGGTAGTTAAAACCAAATCACATAAGAAAGCGGATTCTTCCAAAGTGTCCGTTCCGTGAGTGACAACAACGCCATCATAATCAATTATTTTCAGGTCTATCAATTCAGCCAGTTCAAACATCATTTCAGGTGTCATATAGGGACTGGGGATATTTAAATAGTCCATCACTTCTACATTGGCAACACTATCAAGCTGAGGAAACTGCCTCAGGAAATTACCAAATTCGGGGCTGGGAATAACTCCGGCAGGGTCAGTTGCCTTCATTGAAATTGTGCCGCCGGTAAGAATAATAAGGATGTTTTTACTCATAATTTCTCTTTTTCCATTTAGTTACGATAGGGAATAGGATCGCTTATTCCTGCCTGTTGAAATGCCTTTTTACGCAAGAGACAGCTTTCGCAAACACCGCAGGCAATATCATTATCAGTATAGCAGCTCCAGGATAGATGAAAAGGAGCTTTCAGTTCAGTTCCCAACTGCACAATTTCTGCCTTGCTATGATGCAAAACGGGGGTTATTATAGCTATCGGAATTTCGCCTTTTGTTCCGGTAGCAATCACTTTCGCAAATGCCTTAAAAAAAACCTCCCGGCAATCAGGATAACCGGAACTATCTTCTTCCACTGCTCCAATATATATCTTTGTAGCATTTATCACTTCTGCCCAGGCAACTGCAGCACTAAGAAAAATAGCATTACGAAAAGGAACATAGGTGCAGGGAATCTTGTTAGCTGCAATTTCACCGGTAGGAACAGACAGATTGCCATTAGTTAAAGCAGAGCCGCCAATTTCCTTTAACCAGGGATAGTTAATTGTTTTAGCTTGCACAGGTTGATAGTAATCTACCAGCTTTGAAAAACAAGATAGTTCCTTCTTTTCGGTTAGCTGACCGTAATTAAAATGCAGAAAATAGACATTATCACCTTCGGCAACTGCATAAGCAGCTGTAACCAAAGAATCCATTCCTCCGCTTAATAAGACAATTGACCGAGCCATAAATAATATCCTGTTTATGAAATTTATACTATTCTATAGTAAATGCGCTTTGTGTCAAGTGCAGATTTAGATAGCTCACCCATTTACCACAGTTTTGTATAGATAAATTAGAATTCCGGTCAGAGGGTTTAACCCTGATTAATCCGGGTTATGCTTATAGCAGAGAAAAACCTGATTGAATAATTGCCTTCAGTTCTGTGATACTATCGGTATGATTGATTTTATTGCGCAATTCTGAACTTCCTAAAATTCCTTTGGTGTAAAAACAAAGCCGGGAACGCAATTCGCGCACAACAACCTTTTCCGGTTTATAGAGCAAAGCTTTATCTATGTGGTTAAAAATGGTTTTGACGATTTCTTGTCGGGTAACGGGATGATAGGTTCCTTTAGAAATCAGTTCTCGGCATTGAGCAAAAAGCCAGGGCTTTCCTAAGGCAGCTCTACCAATCATTATTCCGTTGCATTTTGTTTCAGTTAGCATTTGTAAAGCATCTTCCGGGGACTTGATATCGCCATTTCCGATTACTGGAATTTGCACCTTTTGTTTCAGGATTGCAATTTGTTCCCAATTACTTGAACCAGAATACATTTGATGCGCTGTTCGGGGATGCAGGCAAAGAAAATCAGCTCCGCTATCTTGCAGCAGCAAACCAAAATCCAGGTAGTTCTGATTTTGAAAATCCCATCCGCTACGGAATTTAACGCTAAGAGGGATAATACCTTGCAGCGCGATTTTTGTTTCCATAACAATTTGTGATGCCAGAGCAGGGGTTTGCATCAAAGCAGAACCTGCTCCTTTACGAACAACTTTTTTTACAGGGCAGCCCATATTGATATCAATGAAATCCGGCTTATAAGGTATTAATGCAGCAGCGGCTTTTGCCATAACTAAAGGTTTACTGCCAAAGATTTGAATGCCAAAAGGGTGTTCGGTTTCTTCAAAATCAACATATTGCAAAGTTTTGGCGGAATCCCTTATCAAACCATCAGCGCTGACCATTTCGCTACATAAAACTTCTGCTCCCCAGTTTTTACATATTTGGCGGAAGGCAGAATCGGTGTAACCAGCCAGAGGAGCTAAAAAAAGAAGGGGTTGGGTAAATAGGTTAAGGGTCATTTATTGGCGTATTTAGCTTTAATGGATTCAATATTAACCTCATCAATATATTTCTTATCCATATAGCGTTCAGCATATTCTTTATAAAGTCCGCTATCCATAAAGAAATCAACCAGATTTTTATCCAGATGACCGTCTTTAACCATAAAGCCCATAATAGTTAAGGATTCGCTTAAGGTTTTAGCCGGTTTATAGGGTCTGTCAGTAGCGGTTAATGCCTCAAAAATATCTGCTACAGCCAAAATGCGTGATTGTAACGGTAAATTTTCCGCTTTGTAACCATTGGGATAGCCCTTTCCATTAAGGGCTTCATGATGGGTAGAAGCATAGAAAGCTACATTTTCATACTTTTTGGGGAACGAAAGTTTGGAAAGCATTTCCCAGGTGATAGCAACATGGTCTTGCATAATTTTCATTTCTTCAGTGGTTAAAGTTCCTCTGCCTGGAATCATCATATTTTTCTTTTCATTTTCGGTAAATACGAAGTAATGATTTCCTTCGTATTCAAAGTTAATGTTACTGATTTTTTCTACCCGTATCAGGTCTGCCTGGTCCACAAATTCTTTTCCTTCGTTCAGTTTAACCAGGAAATTGATAATATCAGCGAAATAGTTCTTAAAATCTGCAGGTTCCATTTCACTGTCTATATTATTGTGCACAAATGCAGCAAAGTTATATTCGGTTAATTGGGTTTGCAGGTATTTAAGCAATAATTCCATTTTTTCCAAACGCAATTTTATCAGTTCAATGCGGTCGCAAATTGTTTCCAGTTTTGTGCTTTTATCCATAATTGCTTCAGGGGTAACAATTTTACCTACATCGTGCATCCAACCAGCCATAGAAATCTCTTTCAGTTCGTTTTCACTGAATTTGCGTCCCTGAAAATAATTGTCCCCGGCTTCATTGATTTTATTAGCCAGCATTTCAGTTAGCAAAGCTACCCGGGTAATATGATTGGAAGAATATTTGGATTTTCTTTCAATAGCACCGGCAATAGAACGAATAAATTGATTCAATAGTTCTTCCAAGCTTTCAATCAGTTTCTTATTGGATAGGGCGATTGCTGCTTGAGAAGCAAGGGAAGAAAGCATTGCCTTATGCTCATCGGTAAAAGAAATAATGTTTCCTTCCGTATCCATAGCATTGATAAATTGAATCACGCCTAAAACAGTATCTTCATGGTTTTTTAAAGGTATAGTCAGCATAGATTTGCAGCGGTAGTTATTTTCTTTATCGGTTTTAATAGTGCCGCTAACATCATAACCTTCAGCTTCATAAACATCGTCAAAATATAAACCCTGTTTGTGATGATAGACATTAGTAACAATTTTGTTATCTACCGGTTTGTGTTCTTCATCGTAAAGGTCAATACTTTTCCAGTTTACGGGTCCCCGAGTTCCTCCCTTGCGCAAGTTTAAAGTTGCATTATAAACAATTTCAAAATGAAGCTGGGTTGCATCCTGATTAACCATATAAATAGTAGCAGCATCTGCTCGGGTAAAGGAAATTCCCTCTTCCAGAATCATATCAAAGATTTTATCCAGGTCTGTCTCTGAAGAAAGGGATTCGCCTATACGGGTTAAGCGTTGAATATGCAATAATTGTTCTTCCGCCAGGTTTGTGATACTTTCTACCACATTATTGAGCATTTTGTTGATTTGATAATTGGAGCTGAAAATGTAATTCATTGTGCTTACTCCTAAATTCGTTTAAATAACATATATTGGGGTTCAAAACCTTGTCGCCTTTGTTCGGATTCATACCAAGTGGTAATATGTTCCCTAAAGGGAGATTGATTAAGTAATAGATTTTCAAAAACAGAAATAAAACTGGGATGAGCCAAAAATTCTTCCACGATCCAAGTGGCATAATCACTATTATCGGTAGTAATTTGTATCTGTGCCATGGGCTTTAAGATGATTGCCAGAGAGCTTAAAAAATCCTGTTGAATAAGGCGGCGACGGTGATGTTTTCTTTTGGGCCAGGGATCGGGATATTGAATAAAAATACCTGAAACTGATTCTGCAGGAAAGAGCTGAGAAATTGAGGAATCTACATAATAACGCAAGAGACGGACATTGGAATTTTGCTCCGGGTTCAATTTTTTCAAAGTATTGTTAATTCTTTTATCTGCGGATTCCAAACCGATAAAATTATATTCCGGATGTAAGATAGAATAGCGGGAAATAAATTCGCCTTTACCACATCCAATTTCCAAATAGAGAGGATTGGACTTAGGAAACAGGTTATGAGGATTTAAGCATTGATATTTGCCCTGATCATTAACCTGCAGCGAAAGGACAAAGAAATCTCTGTCAGAAATCATCGTTTTCTTCTACATTGTCCTTTTTTGCTATAGCCATATCTTTAATATCCTTGCGCGTTATAATTAATATAGCCAGAGAAATGCCCACTCCGATGAAAATAAATAATACTAAAGCATTAAGGAATAAATCCCTAAAAGTATTTTCGGCATTGGGCTGCTTGATTAATGCCATCAATAGTTTTAAATAGATAGCAAAAACAAAAGCTGAAGTAAAAGAAAAGATTAAAGTGCGCAATCGGATTAGGGTTTTGGCTAAATAGGTATAGCGTAAAATAAGCCACAACAAAAAACCGCAAGCCAAATTGAGCAAAAAAAGCAAGACCAAGCTGAGCTCCGTTTTAAAGCGCAGTAACATTAAAAGACCGTATAAAAGGGGGATAAAGATTTGTAAACCTAATAAGATGTTCTTAGAGAAACAATAGTAGGCAATAGCTAAAATTCCAATAAAGAAGCTGAGAGCTAAATTTATCTCTGCCTGACTAATGTCTGTTATTCCTTTATTATTAGTGTATGCCATATAACTTCCCGAATATAGCAAACCCCCTAAAACTGCTGCTATTATCGGAAATAACAACAGTAAAAAATACCTTGGTAATATTTTCGTGCGTGCCATTCAAAAACCTTCGTTTTTATTCTCTGAACAGTATTTAGAACCGGTCAGAAACAAATTTTTATTGACTTCCAACCCCTAAATACAAATTTAACACACTTGCTTAGAATGTCAATAGAATATTTGAAAATGGAGACCAAAAATGCTAAACATAATGAAAAACCTGAAAGAAAAACTCTCTAAAGCCAATAGCAGTTTTATCGGGAAAATATCGGAGACAGTTAAAAAACGCAAAGTAATTGATGACGAAATGTTTAATGAAATAGAAGAAATTTTGCTTCGCTGCGATACCGGAATTGAAATGACGGATATCATTCTTACGCGCTTTAAAGAACAATTGAAAAAGGATAAAGTTAACGACCCGGAAATTGCACAAATATACTTAACCGATGTAATGAGAGATATTTTACTCGCCGAGAATGAGGACGCTCCCGATTTCTTTACTGTTCCTGATATTAAACCTTATATCATTGTTTTTGCAGGGGTGAATGGAACAGGAAAAACCACAACCATCGGGAAAGTTGCATATAAATTTTCGAAAATGGGGAAAAAGGTCTTAATTGTGGCTGGAGATACTTTTCGGGCTGCCGCTATTGAACAAATAGCTATTTGGGCTGATCGCGCCGGAGTTTCCATCGTTCGTTCTCAACCGGATAGCGATCCGGCAGCGATTATTTATGATGGAGTAAATTCAGCTCTGGCTCGTGGTTATGACATTGTTTTAATTGATACAGCAGGCAGGCAGCATACTAAAGAGAACTTGATGAAAGAACTTAGTAAAATTGATAGAACTATCAAGAAACTTGTTTCCGATGCACCTCACGAAACGATTTTAGTAGTGGATGCCACAACAGGACAAAATGCCGTTTCCCAGGCAAATAATTTTGACAAAGCAATAAAATTAACCGGAATTGCTCTTACCAAATATGATGGAACTTCCAAAGGGGGAATTATCTTTAATCTGAAACATAACTTGAAATTACCGGTCAAACTTTTAGGCGTGGGTGAAGGCATAGAGGATTTGATGCCTTTTAAAGCAGTGCCTTTTGTGAAAGCGTTTTTTGAAGAATAGTTTTTTTAAGCACGGAAGAGAACTCTATCAATTTATATCATATCTTGAAGGCAAAGACCATTTTTTATGCTTTGCCAGCGGGGTTAAAAATCCAATGCAGATAAAAAACAAGTGCAGCTATAAACTGACACCCAAAGCTGCAAGAAGTGACACAAGGGGAAAGTGGGGATAAGGCTTTGATCGGTGGTTAGTTGCGAGGGACTGGCTTTGGAAATGTCCAAGCGCCTATTTGGACGTTTTTGGACTGTTTGCTGACACTATTACTGCAAATTAGCGAGGCGTTTGGACAGGCTTTGGAAAGAGCAGTTGGAAAATCGGACCTTTGAAATTAGAAAAAGCGCAATTGAAGTGCGATTGTGCCGATCAGGAAAGCTCCGTAATTCCAATCTGAGTCTAAAACAAGAACCGGGTAGTCTATATTAAATGGTTGGAGGATAATCTGTTGCCAGTGGTGGTCGATCTGCACCTTCTTGATAGTGAGACCATCATCAGTCCTTACAACTGCAATTTTGCCATCAGCATTTTCCCAACTCTGATTGCTCTTGATGACCACAATGTCCTGATGCTGGATCACAGGCTCCATGCTCTGTCCATTTACTTGAAAGACAGTATATTGCTTGGGGTTGCCGGGCAGGAATGAGACTGGCAACTGAATCTGACCCATCTGACTCCACTCGTCCTTGATCTCCATGGGAGGTCCGGCAGCTATCTCACCCACTATGGGAAAGGTGATAGATCTAGCTGGATCGAAGTCCTGATCGGTTATTGGATGCAGGATTGGAGATACTATTGAAGGGGTTGAGTTATCTGTATTGGTTTGCATAATGGGCGTCTGATTGGACTGGATGAGCTCTTGAAACTCGTCTTTGGCATACATGGAGCCGTTTCCCGTAAAGAGCCAGTGGAGGTTGATCTGATCTTTGGAGAGGGATTCCAAGAACTCTGGATCAGGGTATCTCTCGTTCAGTTTGTAGCGAGAAAGCGAGGCACGGGAGATGCCATACTTATTGGCAAACTGGTAATCCTTGAGTCGCATTGCCTTAATTACCAAGCTAAGGCGTTGTCCGATAGTCGGTTTATTCATCATGGTCTCCATACAGTAACTTTGGCATTGACTATATCCGCATGGCTGCAAGATTAGTTCCAAATGCCATTCTGCTGCAGAGCGGATTGGAGTCAATACTAAAGTACATATTGTGACCCAGGTGGATTATAAAGTATTGCCGGAGAATGTGTAAGAAAGCTGGCAAACTCGCAGAAAGGACTTCCCAAGGTTCTGCGCTTGTGGTTGTTAGCACCCTACTATATACATAAGAGAGGTGTAGAATGACTACCAAGAAACGCTGCCAATCGGAAGTGCAGAAACGGGTAAGTAAGGGCAATGTCCAAGCGGGTACCCCTGTCCAAGCGGGGGTGGGAATGAGGCTTAACTCATTGATAACTATGATGAGAGGCCAAAATGTCCAAGCGCTTGAGCGCATTTTTCAGGATTCCAGGCTGAAATGTCCAAGTGGGTCGCAGTTTTTGAAGGACTTGGACATGGACATGAATGTCGATTTGATCTGGCTACCCATCGATAGGGTGGCCTTACTGCTGAACAAGAACCTGAAGACAATCAGAAGAATGGTGGATGCCGGGAAACTGACCGCGCTCAAGCATCAGATACCCACTAAGAACGGAGCCACGATCAAGACCTTTGTGCTGGCAACCGAAGAGATCATTCAGGCGGAGTATGACAGATTCAGAGACAGCCTGCGCAAACCGGAGCTCTACTTTGAGGAAGAGATCGAAGTGGGAGTACACGCCAATCCCAGTGTCTTCCTGGTCTACTATGATAATGGCAATGACCTGGCCTCGAAGATCAAGAACTCAGCGGGAGGTTCAGATGTTTCCCTATAATGGCAGGCCGACCGAGGAGTTTCTGAGAGAATACCGCAGAAAGCTGAATGAGTTGCAAGAACTGATGGAAAGCCAAGGCTTGAAGCTGGATATCAAGAGTGGTGGAAGATGTATAGTAATGCCCGAGATAAAGGCTGGGTTGGGCAAGGTGAGTAAGAATACTGATGTTGATGGCAATAACAAAAGTAGTGAAACTACCGATACCGACAATAGCTTCATGCTTGCCTACAGCCAGCAATACAATGCCAAAGCCGATAGTTCAGAAGACGACCTGGATTCCGAGACAGTCTATGAGACCTATGATGACTATCTGGAGTTCGAACGCAAACTCACTCTGATCCACGAAGCCAAGGGAAATGGTGTGGTGATCGACTTCGGCAGTGACTTTCTTGATCTGACTCCGGTGGAAGAGGAAAGACTATTATACAAGGAAGAGGCTCAACTCTATGGCAGGTTCTGCCAAGAGGTGATACGCAGGTTGTATGGAGCAGAATCCAAAGTATTAGCCTGGAAACGGATCACCAGTGACTATAACGGTAAGAGACTGGTACCGGAGCTCTACAATCTCAAAGGACCCAGAAAAGAGAGAGCACTCAGAGAATGGCTGCGCATCTACCATGAGACCAATTTCGATATGTATGCTTTGATCCACAAGAGCAAGGGCAAGTACAAAGAACGCAAGATCAGCTATCAGGAACAGCAATACCTGCTGCATCTGCTACTCAATCCTAACCGGATCAAGATCGGCTCAGCCATCACCAACCTCAAGCAGATGAGCAGAAACGGGATTATCGAATCCCAGACCAATGAACGGACGCTCAGACGCTGGTGCGAGGAATGGGCAGCCAGGCACCCGGCAGAGTGGCATCAAGCCAGAGATGGCAGCAAGTTCGTCTCAGAGAATCTCATCAAGAGCATTATGAGAGATGACAGCACTCTGGAAGTGGGACAGGTCTGGGTGGCTGATGGACATACCCTCTCCTTCGATATCCTCAATCCCCAAACCGGCAGAGCCCAACGCATGACGATGATCATGGTTATGGATTGGGCAAGCCGCTATCCGGTGGGAGCATCTTTAGCCTTTACCGAAGATAGCCAGCATATCCTAACCGCCTTCCGCAATGGCTTCATCAACGCCTCGCAGATCGCCGATAATGATAGACAGACTATGGCAGTTCTGCCCCAGTACGTCTATCTTGACAATGGCAAGGCCTTCAGGTCAAAGCTCTTTCATGAACAGTGGGAGGATCATGACCTGAACAAAGAACTGGGCGGCATCTTCCCCCGGCTCGATATCGGAGTACGATTCGCGGAGAGCTACAATGCCAAGGCCAAGATCATCGAGCGGTTCTTCAAGACCTTCCAGGAGCAGTTTGAGCGGTTCATCTCCACCTTCCGGGGAGCCAGCGTTGCCGATAAGCCAGCCCACTACGGCAGAAACGAGAAGTGGGCAAAGAAGCTGTATACAGGCAAGCCGCCTACCATTGAAGAGACAATGCAGATGATCAACTTCTACGTGCGAAAATGCTATGGAGAGACACCGCATGGCTCATTGCAGCATCGGACTCCCTATGAGGTCTTCAGCTCTGCCAGGATAGCCGAGAATCGCCAGATCGAGATCTCCAGGCTCAACTTCATGATGATGGCGATGGAACGCAAGAACATCCGCAATGAAGGCATCCGGCTCAACAAGCTGCTCTACTGGGACAGAAAGCTGGTCGATCATGTGGGACAGCCCTGCATCATTCGGTATGACTATAGCGATGCCAGATGGATCGTAGTCTATGACAAGAACGACACTTTTATCTGCCAGGCGGCTCTGCGTCAGACCCAGCATCCGTTCATCGAGGTCTCGATGGACAAGGCAGTCTCGCATAAGGCACTCAACAAGGAGTACAATGAGATCAAGAAGCTGAGGCGGGATAAGGAACGCAGCGCTCAGAAATGGGTGATGTCTGCCCAGGAGTCGGTGGATGCGCTACTGAGGCAACATGCGAAAAGACCGGAAGTGCCAGATGAACTGGAAGACAAGGAATCGCTGTTCAATAGCCCACCCATGCTGGAAGCACCGCCACCTGATCCGGATGAGATCATCGAAGAAATGACCAGGCATGCCATGCGCAACATGCCATTGCATCCGAGTATGCTTGATAACAGAGCAACCACTGAAAATCAGGATGATGAAACTGAGGATGAAACTCCGTATGAAGCAAAACGCAGGAAGGATGAGGAAATCAGAACCGTGCTCGAGCGGATGGGCTTTGATCGTCGGGAATTCAGGGGTGAAATACCTCAGTTCTTTATCGACATGGCCAACAACCACATCCGCAAGCAACAAGCAGAACAAAACAAAGCACAAGCAAACACTCAGACAAAGCCTGACAAAGCAACAAGCGAGCAGAACAAACACCCAGATCAGGACGATACAGATAAACGCCAACACACTCTTGATGAGATAGATATCGAACTCATGCGCTCTGAGGGCATCCCCATACCCGGTGAAGATGCTGATAAGGAAGACGACAGCCCTCAGGAGCCCATAGAATACCTGGATAAAGAGACGCTCCGCAGAATCGGGATTTTCAAATAGGGGGCGGTCATGAAACAGGGAAAACTGATAACTACAGCCAATGTAGTCAAGGCCGACCGTGCCATCGCATATCTGCAGCGTAGACCGAAACTTGAGTTGGTGGGCTTGGGACTGGTGTATGGTAAACCCGGTCTGGGCAAGAGCACCTGGGCAAGCAGAACTGCCTTCAGCAAGGGATACATCTATCTACGGCT
>Ga0209099_1000207_pt1 | contig 68084 bp, 50 predicted proteins | sample AD_JPNHW2_MetaG_FD_184430 | JGI IMG/M metagenome (GOLD analysis project Ga0209099, IMG submission 184430) | Active sludge microbial communities of municipal wastewater-treating anaerobic digesters from Japan - AD_JPNHW2_MetaG (SPAdes) (version 2) | ecosystem: Engineered > Bioreactor > Anaerobic...
TACGTATAACAACAGCAATAAATAAAACGCATAAACCTATGAACCACCAGGTTTTCCAAAAAGGTGGACGTATTATAAATTCTACTGTGGCGGGGTTAGTGCTATAAACTCCATCTTTATTCATGGCGTAAACTTCAAATTTATATTTACCATCCGGTAGCATGGGATAAGATATGGTTGGGGTTTTGGTATACACCCATTCTTCATTAGCACCGGATAACCTATATTTATATACTACATTTCCTGCTGTTCTATATGTCAAACCTACAAAATTAATTTCTATAAAATTTTTATCATATGGTAACGTATATGTCGATTGAACTAGTGTATCATCGTTCATTATTTTTATACCTGTTATATAAACAGGTGGTGGTGTTGTATTGGTATGAACTTCGTTCTTATTAAATATACACAATCCGTTTTTTGTTGCTACATATACTGAATCTCGCAATACCAATACGCTATTGATTTCGCTGGAGATTAAACCATCCGCCTTAGTATAACTTTCAATTGTAAACTTATTATTTTTTGAAATTATAATTTTGTTTAACCCTCCGCTACATGAAACCCAGATCACATTCTTATCAATAAATAAATGCTTAATATGATTACTGAGAAGTCCATCTTTTTCACTTATTTGTAAAACATTATTTCCTTTCATCACAAGAATTCCCGATCCTTTTGTAGCTATCAATATACAGCTATCTATATCAATTCTTTTTATTGATGTGATTCTATTTTTTAGTAGTGGGTTTTTATTTCCATAATATTTATATTCTCCGTTCTCAAATTTATATAAACCATCATTGCTGCCGAGCCAAAAGGTATTTGCTTTATCTTCAAGAATTGTATATGTGCGTAAAAAATATTTTGGAGAATTATACAAATACACCTTGTCTTGCAATACTCTACATAATCCTTTAGCTGCACCAAACCATATATCACCATCTTTCGTCTGTCCTATCTCATTAGTTTCACCGCTTAATGCACCTTTTAAAAGCGAGGAATCAGACATTAGATAAATTCTATCAAACTCTTTTAGATTATTATCTTTATATTGGTATAAATTTTTTCTCGTACCTACCCAAAATGTTCTATTAATAGAATCATATAAAAATGATGTTATTGATTTATTAGGATCATAAAAAAAAATTTTACTTATAATTTTATCTCCAATTATAAAATTTATACAAGGATTTAAATATGTCGCACTATAAACCAATTTCCCATTAGTGGCTAATATACTTTGTTCATCTTCGGCTAAGCCTTCTTTTGATGTATAAGTTTTATATTTAATAGATGGCAGAAAATATACTCCATCATACAAAGTAGTAAACCAATATCCGCCTTCTTTATCACATACTACACTGGTACCTGCTTTATTTTCTAAATAATGTTCCGGTTCTTTTGTTATATCTCCATCCCTAAAACAATAAAATCCACCAAATTGAGTCCCAACCCATAATTTATTTTTAGGGTCATTGTACAATGACAAAATCTTGTCTTTATTGAAAAAATATGAATCATAATGAGATGAATCATAAATAATATATAGATACCCTACTACAGAATAATATATTGCCTCTCTTTCATTAATTATCCCCAAATAAGGTAATGAAGATATGTTATCATTTTTATTTAATTTTATTGTAAATTCTTCTTTGTCAGAAACTATTGTTAATTTATGAAAATTATTATATTTATATGCCATTGTATCAATAATGATATCAATATATGTCTTTTTATTATTAATATATAAAACCGAATTGCTAAATGAACCACTTTTAAATTTATATACTATTCCCCCGTTTTTTCTTATTTCATAAATTCCTTTTCTATATATTCCAATACAAACATTATCCTGTTCATCAACACTAAATGTTTTATTTATAATATTAGGCACATCTCCAATATACTTTAAAAACTTATCATTATTCTAATACAAATGAATACTATCATTATAAAAATAGGATAACTTGGCTGAGCGAGAGATAAACCAAATGCGACCTTTGTAATCTTCATAAACTTCAAAAATTGTATTATCCGGTAAACCGTCTTTAGTACTATAGTTTGTGTATTTATATCCGTCAAAACGACTTACACCATAATCGGTGGCAAACCACATATAACCCTTGGAATCTTGTATTACCTGGTACACCTGATTACTTGGAAGTCCGTCTTCTGTTGTATAATTTTTAAAATTATATTGCTGGGAAAAAATATGAGTTGAAAAAAAGAAAATAAAAACAGAGACAAGTAAAAATTTTCTATTTATGGTTTCTATCATTTGGTATTCAATTAAACAACAAAGATAAAATCTGTTTTGCTTTATCCAAACAAACTTTTTATTTCAAATATAATCATATGTTTGTTATTTAAATTTTTTCTGTATACTTGTTGCAGCAAACTAACTAACTTAATCATATATGGAAAACCAAAACTTAATTTTAAGGGATAATACCGCAAACCCTGCACCATTAGGGCTTACAGGCTTTGCCTTAACAACCATACTTCTTAATTTACATAATGCCGGATACTTTGCATTAGGCAGCACTATACTTGCTATGGGTATTACTATAGGTGGAATAGCACAGGTAATTGTTGGAATTATGGAATGGAAAAAGAATAATACGTTCGGGACAACCGCATTTGCAGCTTATGGTTTTTTTTGGCTATCATTAGTGTTTGTTATTATTCTTCCCAAAATGGGATATGGCTCTGCTGCTGATAAAAATGAAATGGCATCGTACCTTGCTGTCTGGGGAATATTTACAATATTTCTTTTCATTGGAACATTCCGTATAAGCGTTGCGCTTCAATTACTCTTTGGAACTCTTGCACTTTTATTTTTCCTTCTTGCAATTGGCGATGCCACCGAAAGTACAGTATTAAAAACTTTTGCAGGATACGAAGGAATCATTTGTGGTTTGATTGCATTATACTCTGCAATGGGACAAGTGTTAAATGAAATGTTTGGAAAAACTGTAATGCCACTTGGTATAGTTAAAAAGAAATAATTTTTTTCAAAAGGTTTCCTCTCTGTATTTTTTTCTATCATAGTTTTCTAATAATACTATATTTGCCGCGAAATAAATAAATCAATTTATGAAAAATATTTTCGTTGTATTGCTTACTAGTATTTTACCTTCAATCGTATTTTCACAAAATAAAGAACAAAAATTCGGAATTGATTTTTCAGGATTTGTAAAAAATGATTTCTTCTGGGATTCACGACAGAATGTATCCTTGCGCGAAGGACATTTTTTATTATACCCATCGCCCGTTTCTGCTGATGCAGAAGGCAATGATATTAATGCAAAATCAAATTTCAATTTTCTTTCAATACAATCACGCTTAACCGGGAAAATAAGTGGACCTGATGCGTTCAAAGCAAAAACATCAGGTGTTATTGAAGCTGATTTCTTTGGAAATGAGAATACGAATTTCTCTGATGTAAATGGTTTCCGCTTGCGTCACGCTTATGCAAAATTAAACTGGAAGAAAACAGAATTATTATTCGGACAAACATGGCATCCTATGTTTATCGCAGGTTGCTATCCCGGAGTAGTATCGTTCAATACTGGTTCTCCTTTTCAACCATTCTCAAGAAATCCTCAAGCCAAATTCACATATAAATTTGGTAAAATAAATGTTGTTGCTTCTGCAAATTCTCAAAGAGATTTTGCAAGTCCGGGTGGTTCCTCTGTTACATTACGTAACTCAGCTATTCCTGAAATGCATGCGCAAATAATCTATGGAACAAAAAACGATTCTTTAAAAAAAGAATTTCTTATCGGAATTGGCGGTGGCTACAAAACACTGGTACCAAGACTTTACAGCGAAGTAATTACAACTCCTGAAAAATATATCCTTGATACTGCCACCAATACTGTAACCCATACATATGCTGTAACAACTAAATATAAAACCGACGAAAAAGTTGGAGGTTATACAGCATATGGTTTCATGAAATATAAAATTCCTGCTCTTACTTTCAAATTATACGGTGTATACGGACAAAATCTTTTTGATATGACCATGCTTGGCGGTTATGCTGTTTGCGGGATTACTGATTTACAAAAAGATTTTAAAGACTATGTTTCATATAATATTTTTTCAACCTGGGCCGAAATTCAAACAAATGGAAAAAGAGTACAAGCCGGATTATTTGCAGGTTTCACTCAAAATCGAGGTGCTGATAAAAAAATTATTTCCTACAGTTTACCTGCTGCCATTCCTGTTGCAAGTAATCCTTATCCCATTACTACTGCTGCAATCAACAGAGGTGCTGATATAAAAAGTATTTACCGGATTGCCCCGCGTTTAATTTTTATCTCTGAAAAATTTCAGTTCATGACCGAACTTGAATATACCTCTGCTGCTTATGCGACAAAGAATGCTTCAGGAACATTAAACAGAGATGAAAAAGGCGTAATTACTGATGCAGATTATGTTTCTAATATTCGTTTCTTATTTGCAGTGCAATATAATTTCTAAAGAAGAATTTATTCCATACTTTTTAAAATAGATTTGAAAAAACCTCAAATCTATTTTTTTGCCTTCTTTGTTCCTAAATCCTTTTAAATATATAGGTATACCTTAATTTACATTTTGGTATATCAAAATACCTATAAATATTATCATTATTGATTTTAATATTAAAATAATTTATATATTTGTTGTAGAATTTTAAAATGTCATAAGTATACTTTTAAAAAACTAACGCTATGAAAAAAATCAACATTCTATTAAGTATTTTTTTATTTTTTATGATGCAGTTTCACGTAATATCGCAAATTGCACCCACTTCATCGCCTTACTATGTTGATGGACCTTACTCTATCACTTCTGATAGTGTTACTGTAAGCAGTAAAAAGGTAGTAATATATCATCCCGTAACAGCGCCAACCGGAGTTAAATACCCTGTGTTTATTTTTCAGCCGGGTGCAAATGGGTTATTCAGCAGTGCCATTAATGTTCACTCTTACGATCTGTATCTTAAACATCTTGCAATATATGGTTATGTAGTTTTGGTGATTGATGAGACAGCAGCAGGAATGCCTAATGGAACAACTTTTAAAGCCGTTCACGATTGGTTTTTAACAAATGTTACCAATACAAGTAGCTTGCTTTATACCTATGCCGATTCTTCTAAAGTGGCTATTGGCGGTCATTCTAATGGTGGCGTAAATGCATCAGGTTGTTTGGTTGACCGTCCCGGAAAAATTGATGCTATTGTTTATTTTGCATCGTATCCAAGTAATAATATTCTTGTAACTCAGGATGTAAGCGGATATACAGGAAAAGTACTCGACCTTGCAGGAGCTGACGATCAATCAAGCAAACCGGCAGATTGTCTGATAGGGTATAATTCATTTACTTCTGCAAACTGTGCTTATTGGGTTTTAATTACAGGTATGGATCATGGCGGTTTTGGCGATTATGTAAATACATCGCAACCTGTAGGTGCAATTGGAAGGACTGATGCCACTGCTACCGTCAGACATTATTTTGTTAGTTTCTTAAATTATATTTTTAAAAATGATGTTGTTGCACAGTCAAATTTTGAAACCACAGTTTTACAGCCGAGCACTACTAATCAATTTACTAACTCATGCATTACAACAATTATTGAAGAGAACTATGAAAATAATTTTAAATTCTATCCTAACCCTGTAAATAATTTTGCTCAATTATATTCAATAGAAAATATCAATAGCTTTAAACTCATTGATATCACCGGAAAAGATGTTACAAATTATTTAAAAACTAATACAACTGATATTCATAATTTTTTATTTGATTTCTCTGATATTAATAATGGACTTTACCTTCTTTATATACAAGGCAACGAAAGTAAACCTATCAAAATAAATGTCATACATTAATTGATGTTTGTATTCGCATAAAAAACCGCTATAACAAGCGGTTTTTTTATTTACCCTAAAAAATATTTATCCTTAACTTCGCAATAAAATTTTTAAAATGGCAGGAATATATATTCATATTCCATTTTGTAAAAGCAAATGCATTTATTGCAATTTCTACTCTGTTGCTTCATCAACTTACATTGATTTATTTTTTGAATCATTACAAAAAGAAATCTTGCTTCAAAAAAATTATTTGGAAAATGAAAAAATTGAAACCATATATTTTGGTGGCGGAACTCCTTCATTGTTACCTTCATCATATATTTCAAAAATAATTGAACAAATTCATAAAACATTTGATGTCATCAATAATTCCGAAATCACTTTGGAAGCAAATCCCGATGATGTTTCATCAGCCAAACTCAAAGAATGGAAAAGTGCTTCAATAAACCGTTTGAGTATTGGTGTTCAGTCGTTCGATGATGAAGATTTAAAATATTTAAAACGTGCGCATAATGCTTCACAAGCCGAGGCATCGGTAAAACGTAGTCAGGATGCAGGTTTTGAAAATCTGAGTATCGATTTCATTTACGGGATTCCTTCGCAAGCAGAAGAAGCATGGAAAGAAAATATTCACAAAGCAGTTTCATTTCTTGTTCCTCATATTTCAGCATATTGTCTTACTGTTGAAGAAAAAACTTTACTTTACAAACAGATTCAATCAAAAAAAGTTCAACCAATCGACGAAGAACAGGGCATTTCACATTTCAGAATATTAATTGATGAAATGAAAAAAAATAATTACCTGCATTATGAAATCAGTAATTTTTGTAAAGACGGATATTTTTCAAAACATAATACTTCTTACTGGAAAGGCTGTAAATACCTGGGACTTGGTCCTGCCGCACATTCGTTTAATATTTTATCGCGACAATGGAATGAAGCAAGTCTGCCAAAATATTTGAAAAGTATTTCAGAAGGTAAACTGCCAGCCGAGAAAGAGATTTTAACTACCGAGCAAAAACTAAATGAATATATTCTTACATCGCTAAGAACCATGTGGGGGTGCGATTTACAGCATATTGAAAAAACATTTGGAGGGTCAGAAAAATCAAGGATAGTAAATCTTTCAAAAAAATATTCTGAAAAAAAATACATTGAAATAAATGACAATAAAATTTTTCTTACTGATGTCGGAAAATTATTTGCTGATGGAATAGCTTCCGATTTTTTTATTACAGATTAATTTTAATAATCCCACTTTTTACTATAACTGTTATAGAAATTCACTCCGAATTTTAAAGTGAAATCTGCTTTGCTTAAGTTGTTATCGGCAGTTACAGCAAACACACCTATGCGGAACAATTCACGGCGAATACGAATAACACGTTCGAGTCCGCCAAAGACTTCAGCTTGCCGAAAACCGTTTTCCTGCATCATCAATCCTCCGCCTCCTGCAGCCAGTCCTATTCGCAGACGACTCATCAAAGGAATCTTATCCATAATGGCTCCTTCAAAATGATGAATAAAATTAAATTGAAAAAATGCCGAAGAACTGTTTAATGTTGGGCCTAATAGCTGCAATGTTCTTGAAGGACTGCTGAAAAATATTTTATCGGAACCTCTGAAATATTTATATTCAAGTATCCTTAAACTTTCCTTATTCACGAACGAGCCGCCTTTTACCGACCAATTAAACCTACCCCATCGCGCAATTTTTATTTCGTAATTCGTACCTAACTCAAAATAATCGAAATTCACTTCGCTATTCAGGATATCCGGAACACCCTTCCTCCAAAGGAAAGTAAGCTCAGGCCAATTACTTCCTAAAATAATTTTACGGTTTTTTCGCATCACATATTTCTGATGAAATAAATATCTCATCTCTAATTGAAATTCTGATTTGGTATATCTTACAAAATCAAGCGGAGTGTTCACTTCACCGAAAATACTATTAGACCATTGATCCAAATGCATTCCGGCAATTGGCGTCTGATCGGAATAAATATAAGTAAGCTCGGCAAATAAACCATTTATAACTTCCATTCTTTGTGCAATACTGAATGTTTGTGTGCGCGCATAATTGCTTCTGCTAAACATTGAACTTATAGATGCATTGCTGTTTACCTGGTCGTAATAATCACCAAAACGAATGAAAGTTCTCACAAATTTTTTCGGAAAATATGTTAGTCCTACTCCTATTTTCCCGCGTAAATCCTTATTGTTAAAGCCATAATTCAAAAGCTCGTCAGTTTCCAATAAATAATCATTCGGAAATCTTTTATAAAGAGTAAAACCAAGTGTATGTCTGTAGCCCCCTATTCCCAATGGATTTATTTGTGCGACCAAAGGATTTATAAAATAAACAATTTGTTTTTTGCGGTTTACCTGGCTAATCCCTTTATATAAAACATTCCAAATATCAATGTGGTTAGTTGATGAATCGGTTTTAAAAATATATTCATCGCTATTGTAATATGCCGATAAACTATCGGTTTTCCTGATGAATTTCTTTTCATTCAAAGTAAGTTCGAATGGCCTGTTTTCAGCCCACCATGCAGAATCTTTATCGGTTGCCGTTTCCTGGTATTCCTTAACTTCAGAAGAAAATGTTTTTGGAGGGATAGTGTCGTTTAAATTATAATCCGAATAAACAATACTTGTTACACCTGTTATATTCCTTCTTCCTTCTTTGATCTCATATGTAAAAGTACTTTTTGCTGGAACACTTATTCCCGAGATTGTTTTATAATCCTGTTGTATTCTGAAACTTTTACAGAACAACAATACATCAGAATTAATTTTCAAATCGACCGAATGCAGCTCCCATGTACTGTCGTGTACATCAATTGTGCCGCTGTACAATGCATCTGCCGGGAATAAAGGTTTGACTCTGATCTTATAATATTTTTTATTATCGCTGTAATAAACACCTTCGTAATCGTAAACATACGACAATGCTGAACCCGGCGCAAGTGGCGACAATAAAGGCTTTATACAAATTGAAGGTTGTGTAATTGTAGGTTTATAAAAATTAAAATCTGCGGTTGAAGCATTATTGATAATCACATATGGATCGGTGTACTGATAGCCATTTCCGGCAACAAAGCCACCCGACATATCAGAACCGGAAATAATATAAAAATATCCGGGCCACCTTATATTGTATAAATTTTCAGCTATTACCGATTCTTTATATTTTGCAGGTCGTTCAAAATAAATTTTTGAAATAACTTCATCAAGATCCGAAACATATTGTACCATCTTGATTTCTTCTTTTTTATTTCTGGTGGTATCTTTGCTATGCAGTTTGGCTTCTTTTTTTAATTCTCTTTTTATTTCACGTTTTGTTTTTTTTATTTCAGTATTATTTAAACCGGCCTCAACGCTATCTCTTTGTTTCTTTTCGACAGAATCCATTACAAGCTTGGGCTCAATATTTTCGAGCGAAATACGGCGATACGTTATACACTGATAATTCCGAACCGAATCAAGATAATCTTTTCTTTTATCTTTTACATTCTGAATTATTGATTTTCCAAGATCGCGTGTATTGGATGTAACAATTGCTTCATTCAACAGTTTTGCATTAATACTAAAAACAGTATCAAATTTGAATTGTGCTTTTCCATTTATGAATAATTCTTTTTCGATGGTGTTATATCCCATCATTTTGAAAACAACAGTTTGTTTTCCTGTTTTTACAGAAATCTGATACGAACCATTTTTATCAGTAATAACGCCTGCCTCGCCATTTTTAATATAAATGTTAGCACCCGGAACCGGAACCCCGCTTTCATCAGTAAGTACACCATTCAGCGTTTGACAGGAAACAGCCGATTGTATAAAAATAAATATTAATAGAAAAAAGTTTCTCAGCACAAGTTTATAAACGGATAAAAATTAATTTTAGTTTATCCTTTCTTATTTTTTAAACAAAATTACGTAACAGCAATTACTTAGATGCGGTCTTTATTTTTTTCTTTTTAACAATTTTTTCTTTTTTGATTAAAGCTGACGTGTCTGGTTTGATGGTATCGGTTTTCAATTTTATTCTCATAAATACCGGTTGATGGTCGGAGAATTCAAAATCATCGGAAATGGTTTTATTTTCGAGTACTTCAACATTTGGAGATACTACAAAATAATCTATGACGGTTGTTTTTGTTTTTCCTTTTTTATATGCTTCGTTTACGTTCCTGTTAGAAGGTTTTGATTTATCATAAATCCATTTCCATCCTTTAGGTAAAAACCCAGTATCAATTGCAGGGCATGCCGTACAATTTGCATTACCATCCGAAATTTTTGCCTGGTTGAAACCGGGAGGATTTCTATTCCAGTCGCCACCAGCAATCACATAATTCCCTCTTGCGTATTCATCAAGCATAATCGATTTGATGATATAAGCTTCTACTTCGCGCAATTCAACTGCATCATCAAAAGCTGAATTATGAGTGTTCAGCACAATAATTTTTTTCCCGTTTGAAAAATTATAACGGGTATAAATCAAACAGCGGTCGAGCATCATCACATTTTTTGGCCATGCATAACCTGAATGATATGAATATCGGTAGGCTTCAACGGGATTTATTTTTGAAAGCGTAATCATTCCTGAAAGCACATTTCCCATAGGATTGAAAACAGGCAATGGAACAAATTTCACATCATAGTTTTTGGCAAACATAAATGCATACAAAGGTTTGAATTTTTTTATCAGGTCGGCTTCATTGGTATAATAGCTCCTTTTAGCGCTTGTATCAACTTCCTGCAACATGATGATGTCTATTGTGTCGAAGCCCGAAATCTTATTTATCACGCCGTTCAGGTATTTTTGAAAATCTTCTCTTGAAGGTCTGACTTTTTTCCCGCCATCATAAAAGAAATCCATATCCTTGCCAAGCCCGCAATAGCCAATATTCCAGCTTAAAAGGCTTATTACGGTATCGGGACTATCATAACATGCCTTGCCCGAGATATTAATTTTTTCTTTGCTTTCGGGTTTATAATCTTTTGAAGTATCATATATGATAATTCCTCCGAAATATAGTATTACTGCAAGAAATACAAAAAGAATAATACAAAAAAAGATTTTTATGATTTTTTTAATTTTCATTTTCAGTAAGTTGGTATAAATTAATGAAATAATAAGATATGCGAATTTAAATAAGAAACAGTTATGTTATTAGTGTATAAGTATATTTTTTTTAATTTTACACTTTTATAGTTTTAACTAAAATCTGATTAATGCCTTTATTAGGATCAATTATCAAAAGTGCTATTGAACTGAGGAGCAAGATACCGCTTGATTCGCTCAAGCCAAAGCCGCATATAGCACAAAAGCATACACTAAAAAAATTATTAAGAAAAGCCAGTATTACAGCTTTTGGAGAACATTATAACTTTTCAGAATTATTGAAAGAAAAAAATCTTGTTTCCGCATTTCAGCAAAAAGTACCCGTAAGTGATTATAATCTTATTTTCAGAAAATGGTGGTACCGCTCGCTTAACGGGGAACCATTTGTATGCTGGCCCGGAAGAATAAAATATTTTGCACTAAGTTCGGGAACATCCGAAGCATCCAGCAAGTATATTCCGGTTACCAGTGACATGCTTAAAGCAATTCAGAAGACAAGCGTGAGGCAAATATTTTCGCTGGCACGCTATGAATTTTCAAATGATTTTTTTGAAAAAGGAATATTAATGCTTGGCGGAAGCACCCATTTACAATACAACGGAACTTATTACGAAGGCGATCTATCAGGAATCACTGCCGGAAATATTCCATTCTGGTTTCAACATTTTTATAAACCCGGAAAAAGAATATCGAAAGAACGTAACTGGCCAACCAAACTGGAAGAAATCATAAAAAATGCGCCTAACTGGGACATTGGCGTTATCTGCGGTGTTCCGGCATGGATACAAATCCTTCTTGAAAGAATCATTCAAACTTATAACCTGAATAATATTCATGATATATGGCCAAACTTCTCCATCTACGTTCATGGAGGCGTTTCGTTATCACCATACGTAAAAGGCTTTGAAAAATTATTAGGCAAACCTATAACTTATATTGAAACATACCTGGCATCTGAAGGATTTATTGCATATCAGAGCAGGCCCAATACCAGTTCTATGGAATTGGTTCTGGATAATGGATTGTTCTTTGAATTCGTTACTTTTAATGAAGAAAATTTTGATGATGACAATAATATAAAAAGCACGGCAAAAGCAATTACTATTGAAGATGTAGAAGAAGGTAAAGAATACGCGTTACTTTTATCATCCTGTGCCGGTGCATGGCGATATCTTGTTGGCGACACGATTAAATTCACTTCAAAAGAACGAAGCGAAATTGTGATTACCGGAAGGACAAAACATTTCTTAAGTCTTTGCGGCGAGCATCTTTCGCAGGAAAACATGAACAGGGCAATACAAATGCTCGAAGACGAATTTAATATTGAAGTCCGCGAGTTCACTGTTGCCGGAATAAAATATGAAAGTATGTTTGCTCATAAATGGTATATCGGAACAGATAACCAAATTGATGCAAATCTCGTAAAAACCAAAATAGACGAATACCTTAAAATATTAAACGACGATTATCGTGTGGAAAGAATTGCAGCCATAAAAGAAATTTTTGCCGAAATTGTTCCAACAGAAGTTTTTTATAGTTGGATGAAACAAAAAGGAAAAGAAGGTGCACAGAATAAGTTTCCACGCGTATTGAAAAACGAAAAATTAACAGATTGGGAAAACTTTCTTACTGAATACAAAAAATCGCAAACTTAAAATGATTCGTATATTATTTGAAGGCATTATCTGGGGTTTTATCATCTCTATTTCTTTTGGTCCTGCTTTTTTCACCATTATTCAAACAGGCATCGATAGAGGTTTTAAACCCGCCATATATATGGCCCTCGGAATTCTTACATGCGATTTATTTTTAATACTTTTATGTTTTTTGGGACTCTCTTCAATTTATGAATCCAAAGAAAATAAATTATATATAGGTTTTATCGGAGGGATTATTCTAATAATATATGGTACATATACTTTTTTTAAAAAACCCGATATTCTTAGAAGAAGAAGCCCCAATTATAAAACTCCCGATAAAAATCAAAAACATATCAAATATGTTGTAAAAGGTTTTTTTCTAAACATTGCCAATCCTTTTATATTATTCATCTGGTTAACGGCAATGTTATCCGTTAAAGCACAATCGGAACCCGGCAAACTTTTAGATAATTCCATTGTGTTTTTTTCCGGGACACTTACAACCATTTTTGGTTTTGATGTTTTAAAAAGCTTTATCGGAAATAAAATAAAAAAATATTTAAGACCAAGAATTCAGCTTCGAATCAATCACCTTGTTGGTATTTTACTTGTTGTTTTCGGAATCATTTTAATGATCCGTGTTATAGAAATCTTCTGATATTAATTATTCCTGTTAACCTGACAAGACATAATTCTTTTTAAAATTCTGATTTTAATAAAGTATTTTATTTCAATAAATTTATATCTTTGTTACAAACCAGAACAATGTCCTATAAACGCATACTGATAAGCCGCACTGATGGCATCGGCGATGTAGTGCTTGCACTCCCTGTTGCAGGGGTTTTAAAACATCTCTTTCCGCAATCAACCATTATCTTTATGGGAAGAAATTACACAAAACCTATTGCTGACTCCTGCTCTTATATCGATGAATTTATTGCATGGGATGACATTGAAAAACATGAAAGCGAAAAAGAACGTATTAAAGAACTAAAAAAAGTAAAAGCAGAAGTTATTGTGCATATTTTCCCGAGAAAAGAAATTGCCACATTAGCAAAAAAAACAGGTATACCTCTGCGTGTTGGAACTTCAAATCGTTACTATCACTGGCTTACATGTAACAGTATTATCAAATTATCGCGTAAAAGTTCGCCCCATCATGAAGCACAGTTAAACTTAAAACTTTTATTCAGCCTGGGGGCAAAGAAACGTTACGAAAAGCATGAGATCCCAAAATTTTACGGGTTAACCAAAATCGAAAAACTAAAACCTGAATTCTATACTCTTCTTGATAATAAAAAATTCAATCTGATCATACACCCAAAATCAAAAGGCAGTGCCAGAGAATGGGGTATGAAAAATTATTCAGAATTAATTAAAATTCTTCCTGAAGATAAATTTAAAATATTTATTTCAGGAACAGAGGAAGAACAGGAACATGTAAAATTGCATTTGATAGATCCTTACTCAAAGGTAACTGCATTACCCGGTAATATGCCCTTATCACAATTTATTAGTTTTATTGCAGCTGCTGATGGTGTATTGGCTGCGAGTACCGGTCCATTACATATTGCAGCAGCTCTCGGAAAAGTTGCTGTAGGATTATATGCTCCTATGCGTCCGATACATCCAGGGCGCTGGGCTCCGCTGGGGTTACATGCATATTTCCTTGTAAAGGATAAAAAATGCAATAAATGCCGAAAGAAAAAACATTGTGAATGCATTGAAAGTATTTCACCCGAAACCGTAAAACAAAAACTGATACATATTTCTGAAATCTGAAATGAAAAAAATTTTTCTACCGTTAATCATCTTCATGTATATGTGCATTAATATGAATGCACAAAGTTTTAACGGCGGCCTTATTGGGGGCTTTTCCACCAGCCAGGTTGATGGGGATACTTATGCCGGTTACCATAGAATAGGACTGAATGTGGGCGCATTTGTCAATCATGGGTTAACAAAAAACTTATTATGGCAAATGGAACTTAAATTTATTCAGAAAGGAAGTTATAAAAACCAAAACCCAGATATTGGTGATTACTTTATTTACAATCTTCGTTTAAATTATTTTGAAGTTCCTTTCTTAATCCGTTATGTTCATAAAAATAAATTTTCGGTGGAAGCAGGCATTGCTTTCGGATACCTTGCAAAATCAAAAGAAGGCAACCAGGATGGCGAATTCCCTTATGACCCTAATATCCCCAATTTTCATAAGTTTGAATTGAGTTCACAACTCGGAGCATATTATTATTTTACTGATAATTTTTGGATAAATACTCGATACTCCTATTCCATTTTACCTATACGCCCACATGCCAGCGGAGCAGTATACCTTATGAATCGCGGAGAATACAATAATGTTATTCAATTTGCCTTATATTATTGTTTTGGAAATAAAAATGACTGATAAAAAAATAATCATAGCGGTTACAGGTGCAAGTGGAGTGATATACACAAAACTTCTTTTTAAAAAATTATTGGAAATAAAATTTCCGATAAAAAATATTGCAGTAATTTTCTCGGACAATGCACGCGAAGTATGGAAATATGAATTACCAAAAGATAAAATAGAGAATCTTCCTTTTAAAATTTTTCGACCTGATGATTTTTATGCATCACCTGCATCAGGCTCTGCAGGCTTTGATGCAATGATTATTTGTCCGTGCACTATGGGAACGCTCGGGAAAATAGCATCAGGAATGGCAACCGATTTAATTACCCGTGCTGCTGATGTAATGTTAAAAGAAAGAAAGACCCTTATTCTTGTAACCCGCGAAATGCCTTTGAATCTTATTCATATCAATAACATGAAAACGATTACTGAAGCAGGAGGAATTATTTGTCCGGCATCACCTTCGTTTTATAGTTTGCCAAAAAATGCTGAAGAAAGCTATACAACCGTGATAAACAAAATCCTATCTTTAACAGGAATACATAAAGAAAATTTTATATGGGGCGAAACAAATTGATGATTCGAATTTATAAAAAAATATTTTTATCTGTTTTATTTTTTAACGCAGCCATGTTGCATTCACAGAATATTGCAGTAGTTGGCGATTTTGAAAACACACCGGTCCGTGTTGATTCTGTTGCCATGTTGGTAAAAAGCTGGAATCCTGATTTAATAGTTTTAACCGGTGATATTTTCGATGCGACTGCCGGAAGCACTATCGACACAATGGTTGGCAAATATTATTCGGATTACATTTTCCCTTACAACGGTGTTTTTGGAAGTACAGCAACAGTAAACAAATTTTATTCCTGCATAGGCAATCATGTTCTAAATGGTAACGGGCTTACCCAATTCCTGGATTACTTTACTTATCCGGGTAATGAAAGATATTATAAAGTTGAAATAGGAAATGTTTCATTTTATATTATAAACAGCAACCCTTCGGAAATAGATGGAGTTGCCGACACATCCGTTCAGGGTTTATGGTTAAAAAATGAATTATCAATGGCCGACAGCAACTGGAATATTGTTGTGTTTCATCATCCTCCTTACACATCAGGGGCACATCCTTCCCTTACATATATGCGATGGCCTTTTGGCGCGTGGGGAGCTGATGTTGTTATTAACGGTCATAATCATCAATATGAAAGATTGTCGGCTGAAGGAATTACTTATTTTGTAAATGGTACAGGAGGAGCTGCTCTTTATAGTACATACACTCAAATCCCCGAAAGTCAATTTATTTATACCGAATGCTGGGGCGCTCAACTGGTACAACCTTATGCCGACAGCATCGTGTTCAGCTTTTACAATATCAGGGATTCTCTTATCGACCGATATGTGATTCATAAAAATCCATTAAGCATTGAAAACCATATAAAAGTTTTTTCTGATATTCTTCAAAATCATATTGAAATCGGATTTTCAGGAATCAACCCTGGCAATATTTATAACGTTGAAGTTTACGATATACAAGGTCGACTCATAAAAAGCAAACAAAATATAAAACCTGAAAATAATAAATTGAGTGTAAGTATTTCTGATTTAATTTCCGGAATATATTTCATTAAAGTATTCGATAAAGCAACCCATAATTCAGCAAAATTCATTGTATCCCGATAATCATCACTTCCTGATTTATTAAATATTTTTCAGAGAAATCTTTTCTGAAAAACTGTTTATAAAAATTAATAATTACATTATTTAAAAATTCGCCGGTTGAACGGAACACATTAATTTTGCATTTTATTTTTTCGCATTAATCATGTCAATGAAAACAACATATTCTGACCGTAAATACGTAATAAATGGATCATTTATTATGGTTGGGATTATTTTTGTTCTCCGGATTTTTTATCTTCAGATAATTGATGACAGTTATAAATTATCCGCAAACAGTAATGCTTTAAGACCCATTACTGAATTTCCTGCACGTGGTTTGGTATATGATCGTAACGGGAAAATTTTAGTATATAATGAAGCTACTTATGATTTAATGGTTACTCCGCAACGAATGGAAGATGTTGATACCGCCGAACTTTGCAAGCTTCTAAACATTACACATGAAAGATACGAATCACAATTAAAAAAAGCACGTAGTTATTCCATGTATGCTCCTTCTATTTTTGAGCGAGAGATATCCAAAGAAACATACGGGTTCATACAAGAGAAACTTTATAAATTCAAAGGATTTTATGTGCAGCCGCGTACTGTTCGCAAATACCCTCTATCCGTAGCAGCTCACACTTTAGGTTACATCGGCGAAGTAAGTCCTGCAATGATTGAAAAAGATAGCTATTATAAATCCGGCGATTACATTGGCATAAGCGGTATTGAGAAAAGTTATGAAAAAGAATTACGTGGAAAAAAAGGAGCAAAAATAATTATGGTTGATGCATTCAACCGTGAGAAAGGCAGTTTTCAAAACGGGCGTTTCGATACAGTTTCAAAAGCAGGACAGGATTTGTATTGCTCTATTGATGCCGATTTACAGGCATATGGCGAAGAACTGATGGCAAATAAACGCGGCAGTATTGTTGCCATTGAACCATCTTCAGGGGAAATACTGGCGCTGGTTTCAAGCCCTACTTACGATCCAAATTTATTGGCAGGAAGAGACCGTTCACAAAACTACATCAAGTTGCTGCTTGATATAAAACAAAAACCCTTATTCAACAGGGCGTTAATGGCACAGTATCCTCCGGGTTCAACTTTTAAAATTTTGAATGCATTGATCGGGCAGCAGCTGGGTGTCATTACCAGTGGTACAAGGTTTCCATGCAGCTTAGGATTTCATATGGGAAAAATAAATATCAAATGTCATAACCATCCATCACCATGCGATCTGTCGGCATCCATACAACATTCATGTAATTCTTATTTCAGCTATACTTTTAAAGCCATACTGGAAAAATCGGGTTATAAAAAAACACGCGATGCTTTCAATAAATGGCGTAATATGGCTTTAAGTTTTGGTTTTGGAAAAAGATTCGATGATGACCTGTGGAGCGAATTACCCGGAAACCTTCCTACAGCAGAGTATTACGATAAACTTCACGGTTATAACAAATGGAGAGCACTTTCAATTATTTCTATCGGGATAGGACAAGGTGAAGTTCTGGCAACACCACTTCAAATGGCTAACTTTTCTGCCATACTTGCAAACAGAGGTTATTATTACATACCTCATATTGTAAAAGGTATTGGTGACAAAAAAACGCTGGATAAAAAATATACCACAAAACAAAAGGTTGATGTTGATGAAAAATATTTTGATATTATTCTTGAAGGCATGAACCAGGTTGTGGAAGCAGGAACCGGAACAGGAGCTAAAATTAAAGGAATCAAAATGGCCGGAAAAACTGGTACGGCACAAAACCCCCATGGAGAAGACCATTCTATTTTTATTTTAATTGCGCCTATAGATAATCCAAAAATTGTTATTTCTGTTGTGGTGGAAAACGGCGGATGGGGTGCTACATGGGCAGTTCCTATTGCCAGCCTTATGGTTGAAAAATACCTGAACGGAAAAGTTGAACGTGTTGACCTGGAAAAACGAATGAAAGAAGGAAAAGTTTATTACTAATGCGAGAACAAAAAAACATATTTCAAAATATCGACTGGATAACTATAGGGATATACCTCGCCCTGGTTCTTATCGGCTGGATGAATATTTATTCGGCCGTATATAATGATGAACATACAAGCATCTTTGATTTCTCGCAAAGCTACGGCAAGCAAATGATCTGGATTGTTTGCGCAATCGTTATTGCATTAATAATCATGTCAACCGATATAAAATTCTTCCCGGCATTTTCATATATTTTTTATGCTATTGTAATTGTTCTATTAATTGGCGTCTTACTTTTTGGTAGTGTTACAGCTGGCTCTAAATCATGGTTCCTGATAGGTAGTTTTAAATTGCAACCTTCCGAATTTGCTAAATTCGCAACTTGTTTAGCCATTTCAAAATACCTTAGCACAACAAATATCCGCATGCAGGATATCCGAACGAAAATGCTCTCTGCTCTTATCCTCGGATTCCCCGCCATTCTGATACTTCTTCAGAATGATACCGGTTCTGCCATTGTTTATGTAGCGTTTATTTTTGTACTTTATCGTGAAGGTCTTTCAGGAAACGTACTTATAGTAGGACTTTTTGCTATCGTATTATTTTTTCTTTCATTACTTATAAATAAATTCATTATTATCGGCGCCCTGGTATTGGTTGCATTAATATTTTTCATGTATATCCGTAAAAGGAAAAAAGAAATTTTCACTCTTGCATTTTTATTAATAGTTACATCGGGTTTTGTTTTCTCGGTTGATTATGTATATGAAAATGTTTTAGAGTCGCATCAGAAAGACAGGATAGATGTTCTGACCGGGAAAATTCACGATTACAAAGGTGTTGGATATAATGTAAATCAATCAAAGATTGCTATTGGGTCGGGTGGATTTTTCGGAAAAGGATTTTTACAAGGCACACAAACAAAATTTGATTTTGTTCCCGAGCAAAGCACCGATTTTATTTATTGCACTGTTGGTGAAGAATGGGGATTTGTAGGAAGTCTCCTGGTAATTGTTCTTTATGTCTGGCTTTTCCTTCGCATTATTTTTATGGCGGAACGACAACGTTCAACTTACGCGCGAATTTATGGATATGGTGTTGCTTCTATTTTATTTTTCCACTTCACCATAAATATCGCTATGACCATAGGGCTTGCCCCGGTAATAGGAATTCCGTTGCCTTTTATCAGTTACGGCGGTTCATCGCTTTGGGCATTTACAATGCTGCTTTTTGTTTTTGTAAAACAGGATGCGAACAGATTGTTGTTATTATAATTTTTCCTTTTTTATTACACAAAATTCACAGAGAAATTCAAAATGCAGTCTGCCAAGGCGAATCTTAATTCTGAATTATATTTCTAAAAATTTATCTAATAATGATGATAAGCAAGCATCAAGTACTTTGCCATCAAAATGTCCACCATCAAATTCATTATACAGGTATTTTATTTTTTTACTTTCGAGTTCTTTAATAAATATTTTATGCTGCGGTACTATAAAATCAAATTCGTCTTGTTTTGCAACGGCAAGATAAATCAACAAATTATCGGATGATTTTATTGTTTTAATAATTGAAAATACATTCGTGTTATTGGGTTTATAAAATTTTTCATTACCAAACGATAGCCTTACGCTATTGATAATAAAATTAAGAGGTGATTCCAAAGTTAATGGAATATCATAAAATGGGGCATTTATTGCCCCGCAAACTGAAGCAATATATTTAAAACGATCTGTATGTTTTAATCCAATTTGAACTGCACCATAACCACCCATCGAAAAACCGCCAATAGCTTGTCGTTTAGAATCTGTTTTATATTTTTTATCAATGTATTTGAATAATTCCAGAGACAAAAAATCTTCGTATTTATTTGCCGTATCAGAAAACGAGTTTACATACCAGCATGTATCTGCATTTGGAGTTACAATAATTATTTTCCTGTTTTTCATTTCTGTAATCAGGCTGGTCGATAAATAGCTATTATTATCGCCACCCCACCAATGCAAAAAATAAAGTACCGGATAAATCTTAGTTGTGTCATAATCTGATGGAAGTATGATTGTGGTTGCAACTTTTCTTTTTAGTATTGATGAATTTATTGAATCGATTTTTATGGTTTGGGAAAAAGATGTCCCGGATAATATAAACCCTATAACTAATGCGCAACTAAATTTTTTCATAAACACTTTTTTAACATTATTACTGAATAGTATATAAAAAATTTGACTTTCGTTTTTTATAATCGAATTAACATTTGGTATAAGTACGAATATAAAACTCAAATGAGTTTTTCAAAGTTATAAATTTATTTTGTGTAATTATAAAACAGGATGTAAATAGATTGTTGTTATAATCTTTTTTATAACACGGAGTGCGCAGAGCAACACAAAGGTTCACAGAGAGAATGCAGAATGCAGTCCGCCAATGCGGGTCTGAATTGAGAATTGTAAATAATAAATTGTAAACTGAAAATAAAATTTATTCAGCTAAAACAATAATCTTGTTTTTCTGAACTTCAACTACTCCGCTATTAATTTCAAAAAACTGGGTTTTCTTTTCCGAATCAATAATTTTTATTTTTCCTTTGGTAAGGGTAGAAATAATAGGAGCATGATTATTCAGTAATTCAAAAGAGCCATTGGTACCAGGGAATTTAGCCAAACTTACTTCTCCTGAAAATACTTTTTTATCGGGTGTAATAATTTCTATGAGCATCGTATAATGTTTGATATTTGAAGTTTAAATCCGCCACTAAAAAACGGCGAATTTAAACTTCAAATTATTTTTATTTTGCTTCCGCAATCATTTTCTTTCCCTTTTCAATAGCTTCTTCAATAGTACCCACCATACTGAAAGCCATTTCAGGATATTCGTCAACTTCACCATTCATAATCATTTTGAATCCTTTCACGGTATCTTCAATACTTACAAATGACCCGGGAATACCGGTAAATTGTGTAGCAACGTGGAACGGTTGTGAAAGGAAACGCTGTACTCTTCTTGCACGATGAACAACAAGTTTATCTTCATCAGAAAGTTCGTCCATACCAAGAATAGCAATAATATCCTGGAGTTCTTTATAACGTTGTAAAATTTCCTTAACGCGCTGAGCCGTGTTGTAATGTTCTGCACCAACAATATCCGGAGTAAGAATTCTTGATGTAGAATCAAGCGGACTAACTGCCGGGTAAATTCCCATTTCTGAAATTTTCCTGTCAAGAACTGTAGTCGCATCAAGGTGAGCGAAAGTAGTTGCAGGAGCCGGGTCAGTAAGGTCGTCAGCAGGTACATACACTGCCTGAACCGAAGTGATAGAACCACGCTTGGTTGATGTAATGCGTTCCTGCATAATACCCATTTCGGTAGCCAGAGTAGGCTGATAACCTACTGCTGAAGGCATACGCCCGAGTAATGCTGAAACTTCAGAACCGGCCTGGGTAAAACGGAAAATATTATCCATGAAAAATAAAATGTCACGTCCACCTGTCTGTTCATCGCCATCGCGGAAATATTCTGCCAGCGATAATCCAGATAATGCAACACGAGCACGTGCTCCGGGAGGTTCATTCATTTGTCCGAACACCAGCGCCAGGTTTGATTCTTTCAGTTTGTCTTCATCAACAAGGCTGAGGTCCCAGCCTCCTTTTTCCATTGATGCTTTAAATTTATCACCATAGCAGATAACATTCGATTCTATCATATCACGCAGCAGGTCGTTACCTTCCCTCGTACGTTCGCCAACACCTGCAAATACTGACATTCCCGAATATCCTTTAGCAATATTGTTAATCAATTCCATAATGATAACGGTCTTTCCAACACCTGCACCACCAAAGAGTCCAATCTTACCGCCTTTTGCATAAGGTTCAATAAGGTCAATTACTTTAATCCCTGTATACAGAACTTCTTTTTGTGTTGAAAGATCTTCAAACCGCGGAGGATCGCGATGAATACTGTTCAGCTTTCCTTTGGGAACAGCAGGCATTCCATCAATAGCATCACCAATGACATTAAAAAGTCGGCCTCTTATATATTCTCCTCCGGGCATAGAAATAGGCGTTCCTAATGCTGTAACATCCATTCCCCTGCTTAACCCATCAGTTGAATCCATTGCAAGGGTACGAACAGTATCTTCGCCAATATGCTGCTGGCATTCCAGAACAACTCTTTGTCCATCGGGCCTGAAAACTTCAAGCGCATCATAAATATTAGGAAGTTTGTCTTCCTCAAAAACAACGTCAATCACAGGACCTATGATCTGTGCTATTTTCCCAATGTTGTTTGGCATATTCGAATTTTATTTTAGGTTCAAAAACATTTTCTGCGAACGAAATTAAAATATTTATTCGTTTTACGCAATCTTTAGGGAATAATATTTTTGCTAATTTTGAAAATTCGCAGTACCAATAAATTTTACATCGAAAATATTTTAACAGTTAAAGTGAAAATAATCAGAAATATCGATAAATTACCGGTTTTTGTTAACCCTGTAGTTACCATTGGTTCTTTCGACGGAGTCCATTGCGGGCATAAAGCAATTATCGAGCGCATTATTACTATAGCTAAAAAAATCAACGGTAATTCGGTAGCGATTACTTTTTCGCCTCATCCACAGGCTGTGCTTTGCAATCACAAGAAAAAATTATACATTATCAATACAACCGAGGAAAAAATAAAACTCTTTGAACCTCTGGGCATCGATTACCTTATAATTATTCCTTTCACAAAGGAATTCTCAAAAATACCTTATGACAAATTCATAAAAGATTATTTGGTAGATAAAATCAAAGTGGCAACGCTGGTCATAGGTTACGACCACCATTTCGGCAATAACAGGGAGGGTTCCATTTCTCATTTAAAATATCTTTCGGAAAAATATTCATTTAACATTGAAGAAGTTTCTGCCCAATATATTAATGAAGAAGCGGTAAGCTCTACAAAAATAAGAAATGCTTTATTAGCCGGGGAAATTGCTAAAGCCAATAAATACCTTGGGTATTTTTATTCTATTACAGGAAAAGTTGTAAAGGGAAACGGATTAGGACGAACACTAAACTTTCCTACTGCTAACATTGAAGTTAATGAAACAGATAAATTAATCCCTGCTGATGGAGTTTATGCTGTAAAAGTAATTGTTGATAATACTGTTTATAATGGAATGCTGAACACAGGTATTCGCCCTACAATCGGAGGTACTAAAAGAGTGAACGAGGTGAATATTTTTAATTTTTCAGGGGAAATATACAATAGCAATATTACTATTTTATTCATGGAGCGGTTGCGTAATGAAATTTACTTTCCGGATATAAATAAACTGAAAGAACAATTAATACTTGATAAAGAAGCTGCTTTGAAAATATTATTGTAAAAAATGAGTTGTCATATAAAAGATCATGGATTTTTCTCAACTTTGTATACATATAATCATCAATCATAATAAACGATTATGAAATATCTATCATTTATTTTATTATTTCTGTTAGCAGGAAATGTTAATGCACAGTTGCTCGATTCCATTACTCTTGCACATGAAACCGAGTATACCGAACTTTCAGAAGCATTACAAAATCCAAACAAAGTTTATCGATTGAATCTTCGTAAAAAGAAACTGAAAGAATTTCCGAAAGAAATTTATAAATTAAAAAATCTTCAGGAATTAAATTTAAGTAAGAACAAACTGAAAGAAATCCCTAAAGAGATAGATACGTTGAAACACCTTCAAATATTAGATGTTTCGGCAAATAATATTGATACCATTTATAATGAAATTGGCAATTGCACCAAACTCATCAAGCTTATTTTAAACCAAAATATTATTGCTTACCTACCTCCAACCATAGGTAATTTGACAAATCTTACATTTCTTGATTTATGGGGAAACGAAATACAAGCATTTCCTGAAGAAATCAAAAAATTACGAAACACCTTGAAAATAGTGGATTTGCGTGTTATAAACATTCATGATGACCAACAGGAAGAAATAGAAAGATTATTACCTGATACGAAAATATTTTTCTCCACAAGTTGTAATTGCAATTGATAACTTAAGCCTGACAAATCAAATTTTAATTTAATTAATAAGATTACTATTATTGCAATAAAACAAACTTAAAAATAAAGATGAACTACTCATACACTTATTTTATGAATTAAATTTCAATAATATGTTCCATACTTTTAAAACCATTTTTCCTGAGAAAAAATTTTTTTTACTTTTTTCTTTACTTATTTGGATTTACTTATGGTTGAGAGCATATTACATCCCTCTTGTGCATGATGAAATTGCTACATTTTATTTTTATGTTCAACCCAAAAACTTCATTCCATTTTATGCATATCTATATGGAAATAATCATATTTTAAACTCAGCGATTTCATCTTTATTTTATTCCATATTTGGATTTTCTGAATTATCTTTAAGACTCGGAAGTTTACTGACATTCCCGGTTTTCGTATTTTATTTGTTAAAATTATCCAATGAGATAAAGAACAAAATTCTTCGAATCACTTTTGTTATTACTTTATTACTGACTCATAATTTTATTGATTTTTTTACAATCTCCAGGGGTTATGGAATGTCGATGGCATTTTTGTTTGCCTCGTTATATTACCTCGTATATTCCTTAAAAGAAACTAAAATATCATATAACATTTATTGTTTAATATTCGGATGTTTATTTGTTGCTGCCAATTTAACATTGATCTCCATTTTTTTTATAATTATTTTTCTTTTAATTACAAATACTTTAAATCAATTAAAGAATTTATCATCTGTTTATAGAAAAAAGATTTTTGCGGGTTTTTTATTTATAGGACTTGTGCCATTAATTTATTTTACAAGTTATTTATTACAATTAAATAAAAAAGGATTATTGGATTGCGGAAGTTTAAATGGATTTATTGAAGTTACAATAAAAACTGTTTTAAAAATGATTACGGGTTATAATAATCCTGTTTTCTTATATCTTACATTTTTACTGTTTGGTTTTTTATTAATCTCTTTCATTATATTAGTCCGTAAACAATTTAACTTAAAACTGATTAGCCATTTCAAATATTCTATAATCATAGTTTTTATTTTAAGCATCGCTTCAATTTTTGTTTTAGCAAAATTTTTTCAGATTAATTACCCTGATGATAGAACTGCGTTGTATTTATATCCTTTATTTATCATTAGTTTGTTCTTCATTGCAGATGAACTGCACATCAAATATCATTACAAATTTTTTACTTATACAGGATTCATTTTTATCTTTTTCCCAATTCATTTTTTTTATTCCATGAATTTGTCTGCCAATATGTTTTTTATGGATCAAAAAATTCCTAAAAGTTTTTTTAATAAGGTAAATGCTGAACATATAAAAGGCGATTTTCCAAAAACAATTGGTGGTTCTGAAATAAGATGTTATTGTTGGGCATACCAAATTTATGCTAATAATGCTAATTTAAGTGTTGTCGATTTTTTTGATTATCCAAATGATGATGAAGATTTCCAGATTGTCGACATTAACGAAAATCCTAACTGGTTAAAATTATATGATCGTATTGATTATGATAAATACTCTAATCTTTCATTATTAAAACGCAAAAAGTTTTTAAATAAAGTATTCATAAATGATACAACTTTCTCTACTAATTCAGAAACATCAAACGAATATTTTAATATTAAAGAATTTTCAGCATTGCCTTATATTAACAAATCTATTTATTTAGGATTTAAAATGACAATTGATGCGGAATCAGAACCATTTAATTCAAGAATTGTAATACAAATTAATGATAATAACAATAAAAATGTTTGTTATAAATTCATTGCTTTAAATTGGTTGAAATTAAAATATAAAGGAGAAAAAAATAATTTTGTGAATGGATTATTAATTCATAAAATACCCGGAGATGCAGCCAAAATAACAGCATATGTTTGGAATATTGATAAAACAAAATATAGCCTTTTTGGAAATTGCTCACTTTTTGAAATAAAGGATTGATCATTTATTATTCTTCAATCCCCATATTTTTCAATCAATACTTTCAGGAACTTTTTTATAATTGCGGTGTTTTGTTCGTTTTCTTGGCAATGTTTTATTTACCATGCAACCGTATGACCAAAAATAGTTACAGTTGTTGTAGCGGTTTTACGTACAATGTCTACAACTCCCGCGTCGTCAATATTTCTTACAGCGTCATCATAAGTAACCGAACCTTTGATTTTCAAATTATCTGAATGATGATTTACATCTTTAAAACTACTGGAGAAACTCCCTGAATATGTAGTAGCACCGGTTAACGTTACTTCGGTAATCCATGGCTTATCGCTATTGGTATTGGTGTATGAATATTTAATACCAGTCATCGTAAAAAGAAGATCGGTAGTTGTTACATGGTTTATGGTATCATAACCATCGCTGCCTGTTATAACAATTGTTCCTCCGAATAAGTTAACTGTTGTGTCCTGTGTTCCCACCGGAACATTATCAAGTACTTCATTAAAAATATTGACATAGCAACTTACTATTGCAGCGCCAGTCTGCTGATAAAAATTATCATCACTGATTTCGGTAGAAGTATCATCTTTTTTAGAACAACTGCTTGTAAGAACTATAAAGAGTGTGGTAAAAACAAATAGAAATCCTAAATTTTTAAATTTATTTTTCATCTGTATAAAAATTAAAATGTATATAAAATCTGTATGTTATACTCGTTCTTAGCAGGTTTGCAAAGGCAAAACTGTTTAGAACGAGTTATACCGTACAGAAAACAAAAAATATTTTTGCAAAACTCTTTTCTGTCGGTATATCTGAAATGATATTTTTTGTTACCCGCCTTGCCAGTCGGGCAGGCTCGCTCCCACCCCCGATATTCATCGGGGCGCAACACTAGCTTGCTCGTGAATATCCATGCTAAAGTAAAACCCGAATGAAATTCCTTTTTTAATTTATTCATCATGGTTGACGCAAATTTAAGTTTGCATGGATATTTCATGATAAGTATATTTATATTTTTATAATTTTTTTGTAAAAAAATCTAACGTACTTATTTTTCCTCAACCCAATCGCCATTCTCTTTTATTAATTCAATTAATACATCCAGCGCTTCTGTTTCATCAATGTTACGACGAACAAGATTTTTCCCTTTGTACAAATTTATTTTCCCGGGCAAACTTCCCACATATCCATAATCAGCATCGGCCATTTCGCCGGGACCATTCACCACGCATCCCATGATGGCAATTTTTAATCCCTTTAAATGCCCTGTATACTGCTTAACCCGCTCAAGAGTTTCTAAAATATTATAGGATGTTCTGCCACAAGTAGGACAGGAAATATATTCTGTTTTATAAATCCTGGCGCCGGTTGCCTGTAAAATATCGAAAGAAAATTTTTCAATCTTTTTTGTTTCTACATCTTTTGCTCCGAGCCATATTCCATCGCCCAACCCATCAACCAGAAGCAATGAAATATCCGTTGCTGCCTGTATTTTAAATTCCTCTTCGGTAACATCTAAATAATTTCTTTTAATAATCACAGGACATTTGCAATGCGATGCTATGAGGTTGAAAAATATTTTTCTTGTTTCAGCGGCGCCATGTAAATTATTTGATTCTACAACAAGAACAACTGTGGAATCATTTTTTATTTTTTCTATTTTTTCAGATGAAAGCGAATCCGGTGTTGCTAAAATAAAATTCAGTTCCTTCGATTTCTTTTTTGATTTAAAATAATTTTCAATTGAAAATAACGGAAAACTATTTTCTTTTTTCTTCCAGTCAGAAGCATCAATAATTGAAAATTTATTTTTTTCTGTTCCTGAAAAACCATTTACAAAAACATAATCGGCATTACATGCTTCACCAGTATTTGCAGTTGAAATCACAACAGGCGAATTATCTTTTCCTATATTTAAAATTTCGTTTGAATGACGCTTATAAAACTCAAAAGGATTTACAAGCGATTCCTGGACATCTTCAATCGTTCCGTGATAATAACGATTGGTATATCTGTTAATCAGAATTTTCGCTACAGGGATTTCTGCTTCCGGTTTTTCAGTAAGCGAAACACGGATGGTATCGCCAATTCCATCTTCGAGCAATGCGCCAATTCCGGCAGCCGATTTTATTCTGCCTTCATCGCCTGAGCCTGCTTCAGTAACGCCAACATGTAATGGATAATCCATTCCTGCTTTCATCATACGATGAACAAGCAAACGATAAGCTTCAACCATAATTTTTATGTTGCTTGCTTTCATAGAAAGAACAAGATTTCCAAAACTTAAATCTTCGCAAATTCTTATAAATTCAAGAGCCGATTCAACCATTCCCTGTGATGTATCACCGTAACGGCTCATAATACGATCGGATAAAGAACCGTGATTAGTACCAATACGAATAGCAGTTCCGTGTTCTTTACAAATTTTTATTAAAGGCGATATGCGTTCTTTGATTTTATTTATCTCTTCCTGGTACTCGCTTTCGGTATATTCTATTTTTTCAAATTTCTTTTTGTCGGTGTAATTCCCCGGATTGATGCGAACTTTCTCCACAATGCTTGCTGCTATTTCGGCAGCAGCCGGATTAAAATGTATATCGGCTATAAGAGGAACATCATATCCTTTTGCCTGAAGTTCTTTTTTTATACGAGCCAGGTTTTCTGCTTCCCTGGTTCCCTGTGCGGTAATCCGAACATATTCGCAACCGGCTTCAATTAAACGAATGGATTGCTCAACCGTTGCCTGTGTATCCAATGTATTGGTGTTGGTCATCGACTGGATACGTACCGGGAAATGCCCACCCATAGGCACATTGCCAATATTAATTACACGGGTTTTAAAGCGTGAATAGTTGGTAAGACTGTTGCAATATTTGTAATCGGGCTTCAAATTTTATTGCTTTTACAGAAGAACAAATTTAAGCAAAACATTTCTATCTATAACCGGAACATATTAATTTATGTAACTTTTAAAAATAAACTTGGTTAATCGCTGTTTAAATAATAAAATTGATTTAACTTTGAAGGAATGATTTAATCATTTAAATCAAATGAATAGTACAAAAATATATGATTATAATGTAAAAGCTAATTATTTAAATTATAACACGCTTAGGTATTTTATTGAAGACCATCCTGATTTCAATTTACTGAATAATTATCAGCAACCGGAAATCGAATATATAGAAGCTCCCCATTCACAGCCTAAAATCATTAAAGCGCATTTTTTTGATATCCCTTACTTATGCGATACTGATAAAGAACAAGGGAAAATATACCTGCAACATTTGTTAAATTTAAATGAAGGAATACCTGGATCAATTAAAATTATTGAACAGTCAATCAAAAAATATAAATCTCAAAAACAAGAACAATTAAAAAATATTTCTTTCGTAGAAAATGATTTTGTAGTTCCCTCATCAACATTCAAGAAATATGGCGAGGACGAGATCAGTCAAAAAGGTTCTATTTTATTGGATTTGATACAACGATTATTTCCTGTACCCGATTTTTGTGTTCTTACTTCAAAAACATTTTTCTTAAGCGAACAGGAAAGAAATAAACACATAATAAATGCAATTGAAAACCTTGAAAAAATGACCGGTTCAAAACTGGGCGATAAAGTAAATCCCTTGATTTTTGCCATGCGCTCAGCAACATCATTTTATATTCCCGGATTTTTGCCCACATATTTGAATGTAGGTATTAACGAAACGGTTTACAATGCACTGAAAACAAAATATGGAGTAGTGGTTGCAGGAAAAATATGTATTAATAATTTACAAACCATCTACAAAACTTTATTTCCGCAAAATACTTCCATGGAATTTTGTAACCCGATAACTTCCTATTTCTCGATCACCGATATTGATAAAAAAATAAATGCATTAGTAGAAGAAATAAGCCAGAAAAATAAAGAAATACTAAAGGATCCTTACCTCCAGGTCTCATTTTTTGTAAACACCATAAATGATTTTTTTCTAAAAAATCAGGACATCATATATACTCTTAGAAAAGGTGATATTTCATATCCTTCCATTATAATGCAAAAAATGGTATGGACAGTGCGTAACGACGAGTCTTATCCCGGTGTTCTATATTCCCGCCATTCCCGCACCGGACTGGGAATGCAGATCGAAAGTGTAAGAAATATGTTTGGTGATGATATAATGACCGGGAATATTGACAGGACAGACACAGAATTTGTTGACAGAGAAGAAATAAAAAATACCTTTCCGGCAGTATATCATTTTGTTCCCTGCTTATCAAAGCTGGAAGCATCACTTGAATCGCCCGTAACTATTGAGTTTGCAGCAGAAACATATAAAGACACTTATCTTTTTGCTATCTTGCAATTAAATCCTTCCGAGCTTACCGGTCGATCTACTCTTTTGTCTTCTATCGATATGTACGAGCATGGTGTTATATCAGGTGAAAGAGTGATAAATCTTATTCAGCCATATCATTTGAAACAAATATTCTCCGAACGAATAGATGATAAATCATTTCCAAAAATGACAAACTTCTGTAAAGGGATCTCGGTATTACCGCGTTCGGCAGTTACTGCCAGAATATTTTTTTCTGCTTCAGAAGCAATGAAAGCAAAAGGAAAAGGAGAGAAAGTTTGTTTATGCAAAGAAACCTTTGTCCCCTCTGATACCATTTTTTTAAAAGAACTGGATGCTATTATAAGTCTTACGCCTGCTGCTGTTCATGTTGTTACATCATGCCTGGGTTATGGCGTTCCTGCATTTATTAATTTAAATAAATACCAGGTAAAACTTTTAAGTTCCGCATTAATAAATAAAGACGGGCAAAAAATTAATGAGGGCGACTGGATCACATTGTCAAGCAAGTACCGTAATATTTATATCGGGAAAGCAAGTTATGCTCCTGCACGTTTTCAGAAATACCTCGAAGGAAAGAAACTTGATCTTATAGAAAAAGAAGAAAAAGTTTTTTTCAATATGAAAGAAGCATATAAAAAATATCAGACCATTATCAAGTCGCTTGATTATGGCGAAATTGAATCGCTGAATGATCTTATTAAAATTGTACGTAACGACCTTCAGAAAAATAATGAAAAAGCAAAAAACCTTGCAAACAACTGGTTTGACTCAAACATAAACCTTTATATTGAACAAATTTTAAAAAGTGAATTAGGCGCACATCAGGACCAGCACATGATTTACGAGCTTTTTACTATTGACAGGAAAGTAGTTTTTTTTAAAAAAATTATAAAAATATGTAAAATCCAGGGAATTAAAGGATATACAGCGGGTTCATTCATGTTGGGACGATTTATTTGTATTCAGCACCCTGTTGAATTCTGGAAGAAAATGGATGATGATGAAATCATTTTTCTGCTTAATGAATATATCCTGTTTGAAAAATATTTACAGGTGTTGAATGATCTCGGCGAAAGACATATCAACAGGGCAAGAAAAGAAATACTTAACGAAGGAATAAGTAATGTGAATCTTTCACATATTGAGCCTACTGTTTTTATGACATTAAAACTTTTTTTTAAAGAATGGGATTCTCTGAAAAAAAATAATAGCTGCGATATTGATTCGGAAACATTATATTTAATTGATCTTTTAAAAAAACCTTTCGGATATTTTTATGAATATAAATCGGAATGGTCAATTGGAAGACTACAGGAAATCTGTAACAAAGAAAAACTTCCTCTTCCAAACGAAGATACCATATAAAATTTTTAATCTTCTATCTTAAACCTGTCCCAATCCAATGCAACCGGGAAATGACCACCCAGCGGCACCTTGCCAATATTTATCACACGTGTTTTAAAACGCGAAAATTGGTAAGACTGTTACAATATTTGTAATTGAAATTAAAATGAAGGGAAAGTTAAAACGCAAATTCAACCTGTGGAACTTCTTTATATAATTTTCCATTGAGCGCACTTCCTGCTTTCTTTTTATTTGTTCCACCCCATTGTTTAAAGAAGAATGCAACATCCGCTTTCTGACATTGATTTTGCAAATCTTCAACCCATTCTTTTTTCATCGGACGAGGAGTACGTCCACTTTCACCTCCAGCAATTAGCCAATCAATTCCTGTTAGATTAAGATTTGGTAATGCACTTATCAATGGCTCACAACTTAAAAATTTTACTTTTGCTTTTGTTGCTCTTATCAAATCAATACGTTTAACAACACTTGTATTTTCAACTGTAACGCCCATCCAGATATTATGAGTCCATTCCAGCCAGTCTTCACTGTCGTAATAACGCAATACATCTGCCCGTTTAGTCAACACCTGAAAAACATGTTGCGGATTTTCTTTCATTACTCGAAAAACTTTTTTTATGTATTCTATAGGAACATCTTTATGAAATAAATCTCCCATAGAGTTTACAAAAACAACTTTCGATTTTTTCCATTTATAAGGCTCATGCAAAGCATCAGGATGTAACGTAAGTTTAAATCCATCTTTGTATTTATCCTGTCCCATTGCTTGCAACCTTCGCGCCATCACTTCAGCATAACAATGCATGCATCCCGATGAAATCTTATCACAGCCCGTAACAGGATTCCATGTCATTTCAGTCCATTCTATTTTTGTTTGAGCCACTAAATACTAATCTGATATTGTTTTTGGATGTATTGTAATACATTTTCATTGTATAACGATTGATTGCTATATGATATTTTCTTTTCGTATGCTAACTTGCCAATGATAATAGATGGGTGTATATTATGCTCTGCTGCACATTCCTCAACTTTGCTTGTAGTCAGATAGCCTAAATAAGGTTGAAGATATTTAAGTATTTCTGTATGTTTTAATTTTTCGGATGCAATTTTATTTGCTTCGGATTCCATATTATTAATATCGCCATCTTTTAGATTATCTAAAACAAAAGGTGTTTTCTCATTTAAATGATTTAATACATGAGCAATTTCATGTGCGATAGTAAACCAGTAATTATCAATTCGCTTATACCGCCCAGTGTATATAATTACAGGGTTTTTCCCAGAATAAAAAGCAGCACCATCTAAATATGTTTTTTGCAAATGAGGTAATACAAAGAAAATTACACCAATGTCTGCCAGTTCTTTAATAAATTGATTAATGCCTTTTTCAGTAATAGTATATGTATGCATACTATTATAAAGTTTCTCTAAATTTTTCCTATTATATGGAAGATGCGGAAATTTCTCTGCCTCGATAATTGCTTTTCGATACCAAGTTATAGCATAGGAAGCATTAAATTGATTATATGCCTCAGATTTACGCATAAGACAAGGCAAATAATGTTTATCAAGAATTGAAAAATCCAATTTTTCCCAATTCCAAAACGCCAGTATTTGCTTTTCTAATTCAACAGCCAATTTAAAAGGTTTTAACCATTTTTTTGAAAGCATATCCTTTATTGGCATCCGTTCATAGATTAATCCTTTAATGTCGGCTTCAATTTCTATTTCAGTTTTTTCCTGCGTAAGCCATAATCTATATCCTGTGTCAATGTTTATCCAATATTGTGCTGTTGTATTAAATACTTCTCCTAAAACTCGAGCCATATCCAAAGTCAGCGGTTGATTTTCTTGCAAAATTTTATTCAAATGTTTAACTGTAATTCCTAACACTTCTGCAAGATCAACTTGTGTCCATTCACGCATTTCCATTTGTTCACGAATAAAATATCCAGGACCAAATTTTTTGGCTGCTTTTAATTCACTTGTTAGTACCATGTTGTTTCGATTTTTACACACTGTAGTGATTTGATATTGTAAGCAGGTAGAATCTTCCTATTGTTTGTTTATCATCTTTCCATTCCACTTCCATTTCAAGTCTATATTTACTAGAAAGCCTCATAGAGTATCGGTTTTCAAAGCCACGAAGTTTTTCAAATCTTAATCCTTTATCAGCCCACAAATCATAAATAGCAATTGATGCTTCAATTTTTTGTATTGTAGAAAAAAACTTTTCAATTACTTGTTCCGGTAATTTTAATTTTTTTGAATTACCAGAAGTGTATAGTTTTTCTAATTCTTTATCATTTATAATGACATCCAAAGCAGTGAAATGTTTTGCAAATATACACCTAAAAAGTAAATATGCAAATATTATTTTACCTTTTAGGTTATTTTTGATTATTTATTTAGACAACAAGATACTCATTACATATCTTCCACCTTAAACCTGTCCCAATCCAATGCAACCGTGAAATGTTCGCGGCAGGATTGCAATTCAGAATATAAAAGTGTAGCAATTTCAATGGTTTCTTTATGTGAAGGGATTTGTTTTATGATATTTCCTTTAGGATCGATGATCATTGAGTCGCCTGAAAATGTAGTTCCTTTTCCATCAATACCAACACGATTAACTGCAATAACATAAACCTGGTTTTCGATAGCACGTGCAATCAACAATGATATCCACGGATGTTTTCTCGATTCAGCCCAGTTGGCAACATACACTATACAATCGTATTCAAATTTCCCATTTGAAAAAGTATTCATACTCCAAATAGGAAAACGCAAATCATAACATATCAGTGGTCGTATATTCCAGCCATTCAATGAAGGAGTAATTTTTTTTCTGCCTGCAGAAAACACATTATTTTCACCCGAAAAACGAAATAAATGTTTTTTATCATAGCATTGGTATGTCCCATTAGGCATCATCCAAAATAGACGATTGAAAAATTTTCCGCCATCATTAATGAGCATGCTTCCTGTAAGCACACAATTTTTTTCTTTCGCTTTTTCTTTCATCCACTGAAATGATCTGCCTTCAGGCATTTCGGCACATACCAAAGGTTTCATCGAGAAAGCCGTATTAAACATTTCTGGAAGAACAATAAGGTCAACAGGATTTTTTATTTCATCTAATTTCTTACCGATTTGCTCAAGGTTAGCATCGGCATTTTCCCAAACCAGGTCGGTTTGAACTATCGCAACATTTAAATCTTGCATAATATCTCCGCAGCTTTATCCATGGTTTCTTCGCCTTTTGCAAAGCAGAAACGCAAAACCTTATTTTCATTTTTCTTATGATAGAATACCGAAACAGGAATTGAAGCTATCTTGTATTCTTTCGTCAGGCGGATTGCAAATACTTCTTCCTTTTCATCAGAAATAGCGCTGTAATCGAGCAACTGGAAATATGTTCCGGCAGAAGGTGTGATCTTAAACCGCGACGACTTCAAAGCATTATTGAAATAATCTCTTTTCCTCTGATAAAATTCATGAAGATGAATATAATTTTCTTTGTCTTTCAGAAAATCGGCAACAGCATATTGTATAGGCGTGTTCACTGCAAACACTACAAACTGATGCGCTTTGCGAAATTCGGTCATCAGGTTTTCAGGAGCCAGGCAGTATCCCATTTTCCAACCAGTAGTGTGAAATGTTTTTCCGAACGAACAAACTACCAAACTTCTTTCTGCAAGTTTAGGATAACGGCAAACACTCTGATGTTCTTTCTTATCAAAAATAATATGCTCGTAAACTTCGTCGCTGAGAATAATAATGTTTGTATTCTTTGTGATTTTTTCCAGACGCTTCATATCTTCCGCGCTCAGTGTGCTTCCTGTGGGATTGTGTGGTGAATTGATAATGATCATTCGTGTACGCTGATTCACCATTTTTTGTGTTTCGTCCCAGTTGATGCGGAAATCGGGAGCTGATAATTTTCCATAAATAGGAGTTCCGCCATTAAGCAAAATTGCAGGAACATAACTATCGTAAGCCGGTTCAAAAATAATTACCTCATCACCTTCGCGCACAAATGCAGAGATAGTTGAAAATATTGCTTCAGTAGCGCCGGCAACAACATTGATTTCGGTGTCAGGATTATAAGTTGCCGAATAACAAAACTCTGTTTTTTCAGCGATCATTTCGCGCAAAGGCATGATGCCCTGCATAGGAGCATATTGATTATATCCTTTTTTTATGTACTGGTTAACTAAACTTTTTAGTTTCTCGCTGCAATCGAAATCAGGAAAACCCTGTGAAAGGTTTATTGCCTTATGTTCATTGGCAAGATTTGACATTACAGCAAAAATGGATGTACCTATGCTTGGTAGCTTTGAAGGTATGAAGTCAGGGAACTTTGCCATGAGTATATACGTTGATATTCAAAGCAAAAATAATGAAATATTGGAAAAATAAAAGTTTTAATAAAATGAAACGTAAAAATTTAAATCAAATGCTTAGTTTTGTATTGTTAAATTTTAACTAAACATATATTATTTAATACAAAACCCCACAAAATAATTTATGAAAACTATACAGGACTGTAATTTTAAAGGAAAAAAAGTTTTAATCCGGGTTGATTTTAATGTTCCATTAAATCACAACAGGCAGGTAACCGATGATACCCGTATACGCGAATCGCTACCAACCATTAAAAAAATATTAAACGACGGAGCATCTGTAATTTTGATCTCGCATTTAGGACGTCCTAAAGGTGGATTTGAAAACGACTATTCTCTTACACCATTAGTTCCTGTTCTCACAAAATTGCTTGGGAAAAATATTATTTTTACCCGCGACCTGTTTAGTCAGAAAACCATAGACTATTGCGCCAAGCTTCAACCCGGCGAAGTGATATTGCTCGAAAATATCCGCTTCTATCCTGAAGAAGAAAATGGTACCGACGGGGAATTTGCAAAACAAATTGCATCACTTGGCGATGCTTATGTAAATGATGCTTTCGCCACATCGCATCGTGCACATATGTCAGTAAGCGTGTTGCCAAAATATTTTCCTGAAAATAAATTTTTCGGATTATTATTAGCAAACGAATTACTCAACCTCGATAAAATTTTGAATGATGCCAAACCACCATTCACAGCAATCATTGGCGGAGCAAAGGTTTCAAACAAAATCGGAATTATCGAAAACCTGATCAACAAAGCTGATAACCTTATTATTGGCGGAGGGATGGCATTTACTTTTATTAAAGCATTGGGTGGGAACATTGGCAATTCCCTTTACGAAGAAGACAAAATAAGTTTAGCAAAAGATATGGTTCAGGAAATGATGCTGAAAGGTGTAAACCTCTACCTGCCCACTGACGTAGTTGTTGCCGACACTTTTTCCAACGATGCCAATTTTAAAACCTGTCCTGCTGATGATATTGATGAAAAATGGATGGGACTTGATATAGGTAAAAAAACATGCAGGCGTTATGCCGAAATCATTAACAACTCCAACACCATTTTGTGGAACGGCCCAATGGGAGTTTTTGAATTACCTAATTTCCAGCAGGGAACTAAAGCTATTGCCATTGCCGTTGCTGGAGCAACCATCAGCGGTTCGTTCTCATTAGTTGGTGGCGGCGATTCGGTTGCAGCTATTAATACTTACAATCTTGCTGACCAGATCAGCTATGTTTCTACCGGTGGTGGCGCTATGCTTGAATATGTTGAAGGAAAAGTATTACCGGGAGTAAAAGCAATATTAGATTAAATTTTAATCATTCAATAATCAATATTCAATTATATTTTATTAATTTTAACTGTGTCGCAAATTTTAAATATAGTGTTAAGTTAAGTCTAATTATTTCACAGAATGTTATATCAAGTTTATCGAAATGTAAACATTCTGTAAGCGGTTCATCCTTCGATTTACTCAGGATGACTGCCATTTCAAAATTAACTTAACACTAGTTGGGCATTCTGAATTATATATTGAAAAAATAAAATTATTCTATTATGTCAAAAGGATATCTTTTACTTATCGGCGGCGGTGAAGATACTGCCATCATTTACAACCGGATGTTTGAACTTGCCGGGGGAAAACAAAATTCGCGTATTGCAATCATTCCTTCTGCCAGTTCACATGTGGGTAGTACAATGAAAAATTATGAAGAATATTTTGTTGAACTCGGCATTGAAAAGAAAAATATCTGGTCGGTTCCACTTGCTGTTGCCGACGATATTGATACCATCCTGGTAAACGAAGAAACATGGAAAGATAATGCCTATCATAAAGAAATAGCCGAAAAAATCATTGATTACAATATTGTATTTTTTGTAGGCGGCGATCAACGAAAATATATTGATGCATTAAAAAAGAATAAAATTGAATCACCGCTATTACTTGCCATTGAAGGCATCTATCAAAATGGTGGAATAATTGCAGGTACCAGCGCAGGAACAAATATACTTTCGAAAAATTCAATTGCCGGAGGACGCAGTGAAGATGCACTGTTAAACCGAGTTGTAAACAAAGACGAAGATGATGACGGTAACAAACTTTTAATAATTAACGGCCTGGGCTTAGTTGACAATATTATTTTCGATACACACTTTGAAACCCGCGGACGATTGGGAAGATTATCAGATGCCGTTGTGCTTACCAACAGCAAATATGGTATCGGCATCAGTGAAAGAACTGCTGTGATCCTTGGTCCCGATATGACCATTGAAATTATCGGGTATGGAAATATTCTTATTGTCGACCTCAACAATGCAAAATTGAAAAGCCAGCCCCGTAAACAACTTCATGTTCGCGAAATTTCAGTTACACTTTTAACACACGGTGATAAATTCAATCTTGTCAATCAACAGATTTTTCCGAATACCGCTAAAAAAAGCATTATCAATATCCCGTACTTTGATGCTAACGATTATCACATCAGCCTTAATGTTTTCAAGGAATACGAGACATCGCAAATTCTTATCAATTACATGCTCGATAACGAGGCTAAAGATGTTATTGCTTTAATGGATTATGATACGAATTTCAATCACGGCGATATTTCTTCGTTCATTCGTTTTGTAGAAAAAGATAACACCCAGGCATGGTTTGGAAAACTTTCCCTCGAAAACGAAGATGAATTTCAGAATTTTTATTCAGGAGCAAATGTATTGCTTGATATCATACCCCTGAAATATATTAAAGACGGGCAAAAACAAAAAAATTTCAATGTTGTTTTATTTGGAATTGACAGCAATTTACAACTGGTGGTTTATGATAACCTGGAATCGCTCCCTGTTGTTGATGCAAAAGTTTTTGTTTACAATTCCAAAGATGAATTGATTTTCAAGAAAGGTTCCGACCGTTACGGAAGGTCATTGATTCGTAATATTTTCAAGGCTGGAGAAGAATATACCATAAAAATAAAATACGATAACGAAGAAAAAAATTATCCATTCATCTTTGAGCCTGATATGCCGGGAATTTGCCTTAGCTGATAAAAAGCTGAAAAGGTATAGGGAATAAGGTATAAGGGTATAAGGGTATAAGGGAAATATAGGGTTAATAAAAAAATGCGCTGCAGGAATATTGTGGCGTTTTTTATTTTATAAATATTAAAAAGATATTTACATTTGGTTATAATAATAAAATATTAAAGATAAAAATAAATAACTGCAACTCATTGATATTTCTTTGATGCAGCAGCACATAAGTTACCGCCAAATGGAAAAGAAATCTAAATTATATTGACATTTGATAAGACAATTATTTCAAATTAATAATAAGTCCTGAGACACTAATAATTCCTTTTTTGTATGTTTGTATAAATATTAAACCGTTATGAAAAACTTAATTATCATATTCTTGATTTTAATCACAGTTTCATGTAAAAAATATGAGGAAGGACCTTCGATTAGCTTCAAATCAAAATCTAATAGATTGACTAGCGTATGGGTCGTTCAGGACGTTACACTTAAAGACTCATCAATTCTTAAGAGTTACCCATATTATATTTTTGGATTTTATAACGAGGGTTTATTTGAAGCACACTCTCTAGACACTTCCTTTAATTATAAAGGTTGGTGGGAGTTTTCGCATGATAAAAATTTTATTCAAATATCAAATATTAAAACTGGAATAATTGAACGATGGAAAATAATAAAATTGACCAAAGACAAATTCTGGTATAAAATTCAGACAGACGATCCCGAGGAAAAGGATTGGATTTATGTTAAATTAAATGCATCAAATTAATTGATACTTTGTTCGTGCGCGTCTCTAAACGCGAACAATGTATGAAACTATTATAAAAACTATGTATTGTTTTTAATTATTAATTCTCTGAAGCCAAACTGTCTTTTTTAACAGGCGATGTTTCAAATTTTTTTTGTATTTCTTTAAAATCCAATTTCGGAATTATACCGATTGTATATATGTAATAGTCCAATAAATTGTACTATAACATCTATGTCATCGGCATAACCATTGTAAAATTTAAAATATCCTTTGGACTATTTTAAATTTACAATTGGTATTACATAAGGGGCAATAACAGAAATAGGATGATATAATTTTGATTCTTTTCTTGTTTCTTCCGATATCAAAGGCTTTCCGGGACTTGCTTTATCAATTATCAACAATAGAACACTTAATATAAATGCAAATTTAAGCATGCTGAAAAGTGCACCGGCAAGTTTATTAAAAAATCCAAGAGCCAACAAATTCATTGATTTTTCAAGGAGTTTAGCGAACAGAAAAATAATTACAACTATCAATACAAATGTTATTGCAAAAGAAATCAATGCAGCGTATTCTGATGTAAGGTTCAATTTTTCAGAAATGAAATACGAAAAATGTATTGCTCCATAAACACCGGCAATAATTGCAATCAGCGATGCAATTTCAATCACAAGTCCTTTCCTGAAACCGCGTATAATTCCCCATAACAAGGGTACTGCAAATATTATATCAAGATAATTCATACAAGTTTAAAGTTACAAATTCAAAAATCAAAGTCTCAAGTCCATATAAAATCATTTCTGGAATTTAGATTTTGTATTTGGTTCTTCGTAAAAGTAAAAAATGCTTAAACATCTATACTACGCTACTTTAAAAGGATATTAACCATTAACTGTTAACATTTAGGAAATGTTTTTTCATCCTAATCTTTAATAAACTATAATCTTTGCAAAAGATTTAGAATTTTATTAGAAGGATGTTAACTGCTTTTGTTTTACTTCCAATATTCTCTTTTTTATTTTTCCTGCTACCTAAAAAGTTCCAGCCAGCCTATAATATACTTTTAACTTTAATCACTGCTGCAATTAGTTCACGCTTTGCTTTACTAGTAATATCAAGAGGTTCAGGCATTGTTGAAAATACGCAAATGTATTTCTGGGGAAGTGAAATAAAATTTACGATTGATTTATTATCAGCTTTTTTCATACTGGTTGTAAATTTCACAGTACTCACAGGAGCAGTTTTCTCAATAGAATACATGCGGATGTATAAAGAAAAAAAATTCACTGATTTTTCATTTCATTATTTTTCATTCTTCTGGTTGCTATATTCCATGCTGCTTGTATGTATGTTTCACAACATGGTTGCATTTTTGGTTGCATGGGAAATTATGTCGGTTGCATCGTTTGCCCTGGTAATTTTTGAATACGAAAAACCTGAAGTTATTAAAGCCGGAATAAATTATTTAGTACAAATGCACATTGGTGCTTTGCTCCTGATTATCGCATGTATCCTGGTTTATAACGAAACAGGAAATATAACATGGGACGGATTAACATCTTATTTTTATAACCACAAAAACATTCCATTATTTCTTTTATTTTTTATCGGCTTCGGGATAAAAGCGGGTTTTGTTCCTTTTCATACCTGGCTTCCTCATGCGCATCCAGCAGCGCCCACGCATGTTTCAGGCATCATGTCGGGAGTGATGATAAAAATGGGAATATATGGGATACTTCGTGTGCTCTTTCATGTTCAATCCGATCTGCTGGCAATTGGAATCATCATTTTGGTTATCTCCTCAATATCAGGAATTGCAGGCGTTGGCACAGCAATCATCCAGCATGATCTGAAAAAATTATTAGCTTATCACAGTATTGAAAATATCGGAATAATCGGAATTGGTATTGGAACAGGATTGATCGGAGTTGCAACTAACAACGACCTTCTTTCAATATTAGGATTTGGCGGTGGAATCCTTCATGTGCTGAATCATTCGTTATTCAAGTCACTTCTATTTTATACAACAGGTTCCGTCTACCTGAATACACACACACGAATAATTGATAACCTTGGCGGACTGATAAAAAAATTACCTCATACTGCTATTTTATTTCTTTTCGCATCCATTGCTATTTGCGGACTTCCGCCATTCAATGGTTTTGTTTCTGAATTTATGATCTATAACGGATTTGCTGCAAGTATGATTTCATCAACCGTGGGAATAAAAATACTGATTATGTTTGCAATGCTTTCACTCGTAGTGATTGGCGGACTTGCCATATTCTGTTTTACCAAAGCTTTTGGAATAGTTTTTCTTGGAACGCCCCGAAATATTAAAACCGAATCGGTTACTGAGATGAAATGGTACACGCTGTTTCCGCAATATCTTATTTTAATTTTAATAGTTACAATTGGAGTATTTCCAAAACTTATAAGCAAATTATTTTTTGATTTAGCAGGAATGTTCACTCATAAAACCATTGCCATTCCTGAAAATACAATGACCACAATTTCTTCCATCAGTTATTTTGTTTTGATATTTTTTGGAATTACTTTATTGATTTATCTTTTGAAAAAATATTTCACGCGAAATAAAATTATTGAGCAGTCGCCAACCTGGGGTTGCGGATATACCGGAAATGCTGATAAGTTACAATATACCGCTTCATCGTATGCGGAAAATTATTCGCATGATATGGATAATTTACTCAACCTGAAAACACATTATAAAAAAATAGAGGATGAAGATATTTTCCCCGAAGAACGAAACTACGAAACACATTCGGAAAGCCTGGCGGAAGAAAAAATGTTTGTGAAAATCTCGGGATCGATAAAAAGATTTTTAAATAAACTGGCATTTGTTCAAACAGGAAAGACACAACATTATATTTTGTACATGTTTGTTTTATTGATTGCATTGATTCTATTAACCATTTTTAATGTGATATGAGAGCAACAGGCATCATCATGATTCTTCTTACATGCCTTGTGTTTCCGGGCATCATCACCCGCACTAAAAGTATTGCAAGCGGAAGAAAAGGTCCCGGTTTGTTTCAACCTATGCTCGATATTTTACGTTTACTGAAAAAGGGAATTGTTTATAGCACCACATCATCATTCATTTTTAAAATTGCTCCGGTAATTTATTTCTCAACAATTTTATCAGCAGCATTTCTTTTACCCTTCAATAACGAACCGGGAATATTATCGTTCCAGGGCGATTTCATTGCATTCAGTTATATTCTTGCACTCGGAAAATTTTTCATGATAATTGCTGCACTCGATACGGGCAGCGCATTTGAAGGAATGGGCGCAAGTCGCGAAGCATTATATTCCATGCTTGTTGAGCCTGCATTTTTTATTTTGTTTGCTTCATTTGCGATGTTCACAGGACATACTTCATTTTATGAAATTTACAATTCGATTTATTTCGGCTCATATATAGCAATATTTGCAGGCGTTCTGGCAGCATATAATTTATTCCAGATCATCATGGTTGAGAATAGTCGCGTTCCTTATGACGACCCAAAAACGCATCTTGAACTTACCATGATACACGAAGTGATGGTGCTTGATAACAGTGGCTTTGACCTTGCCCTGATTAATTTTGCATCTTCACTTAAGTTTGTAATTTTCGGAACGCTTATCAGTAATTTCTTCTTTACTCCAAATCTTCCTGTTTATAACGGAATACTTATTTTTATTGGTATACAAGTTTTATTTGCCATCATTGTTGGTATCGCCGAATCGTTCCGGGCACGATATAAATTAAGAAATAACAATAAAGCAATCGTATTGCTTACACCAATTTCAATTTTAATTTTTCTTAGTCTTTTAATGCTATTAACAAATCAATATTAATTGAAATGAGTAATTTATTAATCATCATATTTTTGATTTCCCTGTTTTATATTGCCATATCAGGGCGTTTATTCGTTTGCATTAATTTACTGATTGTACAAGGACTGATTCTTTTTGTTATCGCATTTCTTTCGTTGAGTGAAATTAATATCATCAATCTATTGGTTGTTCTTACAGAAACACTTGTATTCAAAGCCATTATTCTTCCCACTTATATTAAAAAAATGGTCGTCAAGAATAATATTAAACGACAGGTTTCGCCTTTTATGTCGGGCTTTTCATCATTACTTACGGTTTCTATTTTAATCCTGTTGAGTTTTATTCTCGGAATGTATCTGCAAAACCAACAATTAAAACTTATTTATATAACCGCAGCATTCTCGGGCATCATGACAGGTTTGTTCCTGATCGTTTCACGAAAAGAAATAATTCAGCATATCATCGGGTATATTATTTTAGAAAACGGGATTGTGCTTCTTTCATTTTCGATGGGCAACGAAACACCCATGGCTGTAAATGCGGGAATATTACTTGATATTTTGATCAGCATCCTTTTATTCGGATTGTTCATGAGTAAGATTGCGAAAACATATAAAGACCTTGATATTGACCAGTTGAATAAGTTGGCTGATTGAGTTAAGGTGCAAATGATTTAAAAATATTTTTTATGAAGAAGTATACAAGTATAGGGTATAAAGGTATAAGGAAAGCGACTCTGCATTCCTTATACCCTATTCTTTATACCCTATTCCTAATAATTATTACTATTTTTCAATGGAACTGATTATATATTTTATAGCTGTCTTTTGTATTACTGCTTTCGTTTTTTTCGTCCGGAAGAAAACAGCGCAATATATTGCTACTACTATGTTTTGCCTGGTTCAGCTTACCTTCAATTATTTATTGATTATCCGAAAAGATTTATTTCTTGAAACATATTTCCATGCCGATGCCCTTTCAATTATTTTCGTTTCAGTTTTATCGATTACCGGAATCACCACAATTATCAATGGTTTCGTTTATTTAAATAATCATCACGATAATTTTTTCAGGCGTGGAATTTTCTTTGCATCGTTGTTCATGCTCTTCGCCTGTATGACCGGGGCATTTCTTTCAGACAACATCAACTTATTGTGGATACTTGCCGAAGCAACCACACTCTGCATCTCCATGCTGATATACCACGACCGCAATGAAGCAACTCTTGAAGCAACATGGAAATATTTTTTCGTTTCAACAATCGGTCTTTCATTATCTTTTATCGGTATACTTTTATTAAATGCAGCCACAAACCTTTCCGGGTTTTCTTCTTTAACCTTTTCTTCTTTAATGTCGGAACAAATTTTAATTACCAATCAGTTTTTATTCCAGGTTTCCTTTTTATTAATTGTGATTGGGTTCAGCGTAAAAATGGAAGTTTTTCCTTTGCATACCGTTTGTATTGATGCGCTAAGCGTTGCACCTGGCCCGGTAAGCGCAATCATCTCCACATCGCTGATGAATGTTGGTTTTGTTTCGGTTTTTCGTTTCTATCAACTTTTTGTACATACATCATTATACAATTGGATGAGTCATGTAATGCTCATCATTGGTGTGCTTTCATTATTGGTTGCAACTGTTTATATGTTGAAAGTTGATAATTATAAACGGTTGATCGCATACTCAAGTATTGAGCACATGGGTCTGATAGCAATAGGAATCGGTGTTGGTGGCATGGCTTATTTTGCAGTAATTTTACACCTCATCATACACTCATTTACCAAAGCAGGATTGTTTTATCAGACATCACAATTTGTTAGAATTTTTAAAACAAAACACATCGAAGGTACCGGTGGATATTTTGGTATAAGTCCATCAGGTGGTGTGTTGATGTTGTTCCTTTTCCTTGTCATAATGGGCATTCCGCCATCGGGAATATTTTTTACTAAGCTGATGATTTTTCAATCATTGATAGCAAATGGCTATCTTTGGCTGCTCATCATTATTCTGTTATTACTTGTTTTCATTTTGTGGGCTTTCGGAAAAAATATTTTTCATATATTATTTTTGAAGGAACCGCAAACAGTCAAAGAAAGTAAGACAAAAATAAGTTTCTGGGAAAACATTCCTCAATATTTTTTGTTGGTACTCGGGTTATATATTGGGCTGAATCCGCCTGAAGCATTAAAAAATATGATTAACGAAGCTATTCAATATTTGATCAAATAAAAATGGAACACATCATTCTGAAAAACGGACAGTCGGCGGCAATCAGGAATATTCCTGTTTTGGAATACCCGCTTTTCAGAAAACATATTTTACAATTACTTGAAGATAATTCTTGTCATTGCCTTAATTATTATGGCTATAAGAAAAATGAAAGGCTCTTGCATTTGCTTTGCTGTATTGGGAATGACAAAACTTCCGAGATTTATGTTTCTTCATTCGAATATGATTTAACCGAAAAAAAATCTTTGGATTCCATTACCCGTGAATATTTCGGGATGCATATTTTTGAACGAGAAATAACGGAGAATTTCGGAATTGAATTTACAGGACATCCTTGGAATAAGCCTGTCCGTTATCCTTTCGACCGTTTCGATATTTCAAACTGTTTTGAAAATTATCCATTTTACAAAATTGAAAGTGATGAATTGCATGAAGTAGGAGTTGGTCCTATACATGCCGGGATTATTGAGCCCGGGCATTTTCGTTTTATCTGCAATGGTGAAAAAGTTTTGCATCTTGAAATTCATCTTGGTTATCAGCATCGCGGAGTTGAACAATTATTTCTTCAAAAGAAAAATCTTTTAGAAAGAACCATCCTTGCTGAAAGCATAGCCGGCGATAGTGTTGCTGCAAACACTACAGCTTTTTCTATGCTAATGGAATCGCTTGGAAATATTACTGTTTCAAATAACACTTCTGCTTTAAGAACGATTGCAATCGAACTGGAACGCGCTGCAATTCACACCGGCGACCTCAGCGCATTATGCACTGATGTTGCTTACCAGGAAGGAAGCGCCGTATTCCAGGGATTACGAACTACGCTTATCAATACTTTTTTGAATTGGTGCGGAAACCGTTTTGCCAGAAGACTGATTCGTGTTGGTGCAAATCCGTTTCCAATAGACTCAAATATAAAAGAACTCATCATTACCAATCTTGAAAAATTTGAATTGCGTTTCGATGAAATGGTCGATTATATGTTCAACAATCCCGGTGTTCTCGCACGTTTTGAAGGAACAGGAATTGTAACCAATGAACAGGCAAAATTGATACAGACTGTCGGAATGGCTGCGCGAACATGTGGAATGACAAGGGATATAAGAAGTTCACATCCGTATGAAGCATTTAAAAATATTCAACACAAACCTGTATGCCTTGACAGTGGGGATGTTCAGGCAAGAGCGATGTTGAGAAGACTTGAAGTTACACAATCATTGAAATACATCGGAACACTTCTGGATATGTGTGAAAGCGAAGAAGCTTCGAGAAAAAATGAAATTCAACTTGAACCGAATTCATTTGCAATTGCACTAACTGAAGGTTGGCGTGGCGAACATTGTCATTGCGCAATTACCGATGAAAAAGGAAACCTGAAGCATTATAAGATCAAAGACCCTTCGATGCATAATTGGTTTGCATTGGCTTTGGCTGTGAGGAAAAATGATATTTCTGATTTTCCTGTTTGTAATAAAAGTTTTGATTTGTCTTATTGTGGTTACGATTTGTAAATATTTTGGACGCGGATTAACGCAGGTTTATGCTGGTTTACAATGTACATAATTATCCGTCTAATCAGCGTGTATCAGCGTCTAATTTAAATTTAATTAAATGTCGAACATTTTAAAAATAATAAAACACCAGGGAAAGCAATTTATTCCTGACCCGACAAAAGTAACGCTTCCGTTGCAACATGCCGGAAAACCTGTTATTGAAGGAAATGATTGTATACAGAAATGTTCTTCATGCAAAGATATTTGTCCGGTTGGTGCTATTAATATTTATCCTGTTTCGCTGAATTTAGGCAAATGTGTATTCTGCAGCGAATGTGAAAATATTTGTCCTTCAAAAAAAATAAAATTTTCTCCCGAATATAAAATATCATCGAACGATGCTGATTTACTAATTGTCAGAGAAAAGTTGAACAACGAAATAAAACTTGACGAAAATAAAATACGCAAAGAAATTAAAAGATGTTTTGGAAAATCATTAAAGCTGCGATTGGTCTCTGCCGGAAGTTGCAACGGTTGCGAATTGGAACTGAACGCTGCCGGAAATGTGAATTTTGATATGGGACGTTACGGCATTGAATTTCTTGCATCGCCAAGGCATTGCGATGGAGTTGTTGTAACAGGACCTATCGTTGAAAATAGTATTGATGCTTTACGAATCACATTTGAAGCCATACCTCAACCAAAAATATTAATTCTTGCCGGAGCCTGCGCTGTAAGCGGAGGAATTTTTTCTGAAAGCAAAGCTGTAAATCGTAAATTCCTTGACAATATAAAACCTGATTTGCTTGTGCCCGGCTGCCCGCCACATCCGCTGACTTTTATTAATGGGGTACTTAGTTTAATTAAATAAAAAATAACCAATATCCAACATCCAATAATAAATTACCAAATGAAAAATTGGAAATTGAAATACTACATAATTCTTTATAATAACTACTCCACAAACTCTGTTCGAGCTCGCCTCCTGATGCCTATAAAAACTAAATCAACTCACAGTAATACCAATCGCTCAAACCTCAAAAGACACAACAAACAAACCAGCACAGACTTTTGAGGTTTTTCTATCATTGGTATTTTATAAATATTGTTTACTAAACAGTTCCTGTATAATAAAAAGTGTGTAAGCCCGGCGAATCGGCGAGGATTGGGTTGGTTGTGAATGAAAAATTGCGTAGAATTCTTACAAAGAAGTTCACTCACTTTGTATAGAATTCAGCAATTTTGCAGAGAGCAAAGGAGTTCGCCGCGGCGAACGATTCGCCTTGATTCTTTTGTTACTTTTCTTATCAAGAAGAAAAGTATATAAAAAATATTTCCGTTTTATTATTCACTCAAAAATTTAAAATACACAGCATATAAACTAACAGATTAACTCACTATAGCAAGCTTTCCCAAAATATATATTGCTGTTATAGTGCGGCATTCCCAATATTTACATACCTTTGCAGGCTTTTAATGAGCACTTCATACTTTTAATATTACCTAATAAAAAATTAATGATTACAGTATCAGACCTCAGTATTCAATTTGGAAAACGCATTTTATTTCAGGATGTAAACATGAAATTCACTGCCGGGAATTGTTATGGCATTATTGGAGCAAATGGTGCCGGCAAAACAACTTTTATGAAAATGCTTCATGGCGAAGTTCCCAGTACTAAAGGGAATGTGTCGTTTGGAAAAGGAGAACGATTATCGGTGCTTAAACAAAACCACTTTGAATTCGAGGAACACACTGTTCTTGAAACAGTGCTTATGGGTCATCATGAATTATTAAAAATTTCTTCTGAAAAAGATATGCTTTATGCCAAGCCTGATTTTTCAGATGCTGATGGATTAAGAGTTGCCGAGCTGGAAGAACAATTTGCCAGAATGGATGGTTGGAACGCCGAAAGCAACGCTGCCAGCCTTTTAAATGAACTGGGCATTAAACAAGAAGATCATCAGAAGTTAATGAAGGAGCTTAACGGTAAAGAAAAAGTTAAAGTTCTTTTAGCACAAGCGTTGTTTGGAAAACCGGATAACCTGTTACTTGATGAACCTACTAATGATTTAGATCTAGATACCGTTAACTGGCTTGAAAATTATCTTGCAAATTTTGAGAACACGGTATTGGTGGTTTCGCACGACAGGCACTTCCTGGATTCAATATGCACCCATATTGTGGATATTGATTTCAATAAAATAAAAATGTTCTCGGGGAATTATAGTTTCTGGTATGAATCAAGTCAGCTTGCATTAAGGCAGCAGCAAACGCTAAATAAAAAGACCGACGAAAAAATAAAAGAGCTGAAAGCATTCATTGCACGATTCAGCGCCAACGCATCGAAATCGAAGCAAACGACGAGTCGCAAAAAAATGATCGAGAAATTGAATTATGAGGAGATTCAACCCTCTACCAGAAAATATCCCGGCATCGTTTTCACTCCGGGACGTGAGCCCGGCAATAACATTCTTGAAGTAAAAAATCTTTCAAAAAGTATCGAAGGAAAAGTAATGTTTAAAAACTTAAGCTTTATGATGCAGAAAGATGATAAGATTATTTTCCTTTCAAAAGATACACGCGCTATCACCACTTTCTTTGAAATCATAAAAGGACATATGGAACCGGATAGTGGCAGTTATGAATGGGGCCAGACCATTACGAAAGCTTATCTGCCTTTGGAATATGAAAACTGGTTTCAAAAAGAAATAACGCTGATTGACTGGCTCAGCCAGTTTTCAGAAGATACAACCGAAATATATCTTAGAGGTTATCTGGGGAAAATGCTTTTTTCCGGAGAAGAAGTATACAAGAAAGCCAATGTGCTTTCGGGTGGAGAAAAAGTCCGCTGCATGATTGCCCGCATGATGACACGCAACGCCAATGTGATGATTCTCGATACACCAACCAATCATCTGGACCTTGAATCTATACAGGCATTCAATAATACGCTTATGAAATTTAAAGGGAATTTGCTTATGTCATCGCACGATCATGAATTCATTCAAACTGTTTGTAACCGGGTCATTGAATTCACACCCAAAGGAAATATTGACAAACTAATGAACTACGATGATTATATTTCTGATGAAAGAATAAAGGAATTGAGAAGGTATTAAAACTTCTTATTGATTTGCACTTCTACCCCATGGATATTTTTTCCTTATCGCTGTAAATAAACCTTGATTTTCTTTGGTCAAATCTAACTTAAACATTAGTTTTTCCTGGTCATTAGCAAATGGCTCAACAAATTTAATGATATATTTTTCTGCCTGAACTCCGTTTAATACAATATCCAGATCGTATAAGCAATTGCACTTGCAGCCATTTTTCTTTTGAAACTCCTGAATAATAATAGTATCTTTACTTGCAGATACATTACAATACAAACTATCGGGACAACAATTAAATCCTGCATTGATATGCTTAATTGAAAGTTTTTTATTCGATTCATCATAAGCATAATCTATGCATGATAAACTATCAGGCGTAATTACAGGTGTGTAACCCGAATCGTATTCGCTTTTACATTTTGTGTATTTTATAACTTGTCCGGTAATAGTTAACTTTCTTTTCTTTTTACATTTGCCCTTATCATTTGCATAATTGAAACTAAATAACCCGATAACTAAAGCAAATATTAATAAAATTTTTAATGTTCTCATACAATTTTTTTTCAAAATTAAACAACATTAATACAAATCCAAATTAGATTTTGAAAATTGAATCTTATTTACAAGATTTTGAAAGTTTTTTAGTTTTTCACTAAAAATGAATTGAAAGACCAATCCTGTTAGTTCGCATAGGGACTTTCCCGTTAAATGTAACTTCCTGTTCCGTATCAGTTGGTAAGGCTCCGTGATATTTTGCCGTAAACATATAGCGTTCTTTCAGAAAATACGATTCGTAAGAAAATGTGAAGAACGAGTAGGATACGGAAAATCCAAGCGAATGCGAAAAAGGGATAAATGCAGCTTTGTTTTCGCTTGTCAGTTTAAAATATTCTGAAGTGGGTTCGCTTTGATAACTTATTTTATAATTGGTAACAGGAAGTGTCATGCCAATTCGGTAATAAAACGCAAAAACAAGTTTTGGAATGGGAGCATAACTTATTCCGTAACGCTGCGCTAATTCAATTTTAAAATAAGATTTTGAAGAATCGGTTCCTGACTTAAAGAGTGAATCTTTCCGTGAACTCCAATCCAATTTATTTTTTGAAAGACTAAAAACAAAAGGATTATAGTGAAACCTGACTTTTGCTTTTTGTTCCATATCAAGACCTATACCTGCTTCAACATACCAACCTGATGAAGCACCTAATTTACCATTATCGAATATTGCGGACTTCCATGACGATGTGTCCTGCATTGCAATTGAAGATAAGGCAACACCGGGAACAAGGCCATAATTTTTTCTTGGTGTGCTAAATCCATAACCTATGAAAAACCCTTGTGTTGCTTTATTTTCTGTTTCTATTTTATTTCCAACAACATTTTCAATATCTATAGCAGAACTATTCATAGTGGCTTCAGTATTACTAACTGCAAAAATATTTCCATCAGCTGATGAGAAAACGTACTTCTTATTATTCTTAACATTTCCTTCCCATTCATATATTTTATCCTGGGCACTTCTGATGTTTGAAGCATCGGGATACAATTCAATATATTTTTTCATATCGATAATTGCATCATCATATTTTTCTAAAAGCTCTTTCACCAAAGAACGGTTATAATATGCCAGAGGATAATAAGGTGCAATAGATATTGCTTTATTGAATAATTTTAAAGCATCATTATAGTTTTTATTTTCTGTTGCCGTATTTGCCTGAACCATATATTTTCTTGCTAATTCAGATAGTTCAGGTTTTTCTTTCATCAGGGAATACACAACTGAAATGCGGCTGAGTATGGTATCATTTAAATCTTTATCTTCTTTTTCAATTTTTGAAGAATAGAACCACGCTTTATCAAGTTTTGCAAAAGCTTCAGCCAGTTTGATTGCAGCAACTGTTTTTGAAGTACTCGACTTATAATCGTTCATTGCTTTTTTTGCATCATCAATTGACTGCTTTACCATTTTTCTTCTCATTTCCAAATCATAAATATCAAGCATTTTATCGCCTGAAAAATAAACTTCTTTCGATGGGTCGAGTTCAATAATTTTCAACGCATTTTCTTTGGCTTTTGCCGTTTCGCCTGTTTTATAATAACAAAGGCCCTGGTAGAAAATAGCAATTGTATTTTGTGCATCGTTATTCAATAAAACATCAAAATCAGAAATAGCTTCAACATATCTGCCCATTTCATAATAACATAAAGCCCTGTAATTATAAGCGGTTGTTAGAGTAACATTTTGCTTAGCTGCGGTTTTTAATGATTGGGTAAAATCATTAATTGCTTCCTGGTATTGTTTATTTTTATAATATGCTTCACCACGGTATAAATAAATTTTAAACAACTGAGGGTCGCTGTTTTTAGGTTTTAGTAATACCATGTTGTAATCGGCAATTGCTTTTACATATTCTTTTTTTGCCAGGTAACAGTTGGCTCTTACATGATATAAAAAAAGTTTTTTTGGTGAAAGCTCTATGGCTTTTGAAATATCAACTATTGCATTATCATATTTTCCTTTGCGGTAATATACTTTTGCGCGATAGCTGTATGCATTCCAGGTTGCAGGTTTTAAAGTTATAGCGCTTGAGTATTTTGCTATTGCTTCATCAAGGTTACCGGTATTTTCATTAGATATACCTGATTCACATAGCTTCATATAATTTTGAGCATTTACTTTGTTTGATGTAAAAAAGAAAAATAAAAACAAAATACTTATTGAACAGATAAATACATTTAATAATTTCTTTTGATTTTTCATTATTTAAGCGGTTTTAATTTTTGATTTAAAAATACTATTTTTCTTTTTTCAAAATAAACAACACTTTGGAATTTCATTCTAATTATTATCCATTGCTTTTCCCATTGCTTCTATTACTGCTGATGAAACATTTTGTTTTGATAAATTTATTACTGAGTTTACATCTAATTTAAAATTAGCATTGGAGTTATTTATTGCTTTTATAATTTGTTCTTCAGGAATTTTATCATTCACCATTTTAATTATTGATTCGTTGGTAAGGAGCACATCTGATTTCTTTTTAACAATACTCTTTTTTGTTATCGGAGCCAAAGTATTTTCAAGTCCCAAAATTCTGATTAAAAATTTTTGTGTTGGATTAAATACTATTAATCCTCCGCTATAAAATTTCAGTATGCCACCAAACTTATTGGTTAAAATTACTGGTTTTGAATTTTCTAATGCATATACAACACTATCAGTTGAAAAGAAAATTTGCTTTGTTGAAGTATCGGCCGTAACCGATTTTATTTCTCTTCCCTGATTAATGTATGCTATTGTTTTTACTTCTTTGCTTTGATAATCGAAACTGAATAACCCGTTTTTTGAAGCAAACAAAAGCGAATCTTTCATATCAAACACTGAATTAACAGGTGTTGTTACATCAAACAACTTGGCATATTTGCCTCCACGGACAATTAAATAAACTGAATTTTTTTGTAGATTTTTCTCGCGGTCAAAAACAAACATCACATTTTTTCCAGGACTTAATCCCATTCCGTAATTTGGTAATTTGATTTGTCTGATAAGTGTTCCTGTAGAGTCAATTTTACAAATATAGTTTTCACTTATCACCATCAGAAATTTATCCGGAGTCAAGTTAAAGCTACTAATACTGCCAAATATTCTTTCACCTAAAGGAATCATTCCTCCCCATCCTAAAACATAAAATTGATTTGAAGATGAAAGTAAAATAAGACTATCTGTTGTAACATCAATGGAATTAACAAAATTTACATTAAGGTTTATATCCTGAAGCATCTTGCTATTCATCAAAACCTCATAATGCAGTGAGTCGTTTTTTATTGTCAAACTTTGTGCAGCAAGCACCCAAAGAATAAAACAAGAAGTTATTATTGTTTTGTAGAAAGTTCTCATTAATCAATTTAAAAGGTTACCATTCCCAGGCATTAAAAGGTTTTTTCTGGTCATAAACTTCATTATACAAATCAACTCCTTTACCGGAAACTGAACCTCCTATTGATAAAACCAAATCATCTCTGGAAGATTGTTTTTTTAGCATTGTATTCCACGTTTGACTTAAATTCCAATTTTTATATTTCAGAATATCATCTCCGGAACTTTTTAAAACTTCCTTTACTGAAGTCTCGTTAAACTTATTTGCATATTCGTATCCTTTACTTATTTTCCCAAAGTATTTTCCGGCAAGGTCTCCGGCAGCAGCTGAGCCAACATCTACCAATATATTTTCAGTAATTTTCCCGGCTACTCTTGATGAAGAAGGACAGTTTGGTGGATTTAGGAAAAAGCAATCATGCACTACAGTGACATCAGCAGCTACTGCATCAACAGCAGCAATAGTTGCATAATTAAGTCCGGGAGGTAATAAGCTTACAATTTCTACTGTTATCCCTCTGGCTTTTTCAATGGTTTGATCCACATTATTTCCGTTATTTATCTCACGAATTCCATCAGGCATTGGAGGAACTTCGGAAGCAAGTTTTACATTATAATTATTCTCAACTTTTAACGATTGAACGGCAGGATTTTCGCTAGCTTCAGTTAAATCAACAATATTTGCATCACCATTTCCTGTTCCAAAAAAGTTTGTGTATGTATCTGAAGATAGCGACATTGGCTTTAAATCAGTTCCTGTTGAGCCTGGCAACGATTGATACTGCTGCATCAGTTTGTCGTACTTAGCTTTTGCTTCTGCCTCAGCCTTTGCCTTTGCTTCGGCTTCTGCTTTTGCCTTTGCTTCAGCCTCTGCTTTTGCCTTTGCTTCAGCCTCTGCTTTTGCTTTTGCTTCTGCCTCACTATTACTTGAAAAAGCGGCATTCAACAATGATTGAAATATAAACAACTGTGCCGCTTGATTTGTTGTAAGTCCACTACTGTATGATGAGCTTGAGCTCGAACTTGTAGTTGTAGAAGGACAATTAACACATTGCGGAGATGATACTGTAGGAACATTATACGTGCTTCCACTACCACCTTCACCTTGAAAACCATTGTTGTTAACACTATTTAGCTGATCTAACGCCGACTGTCCAAAAATTAAACCGGAACAACTTATTAAAAGAATTCCGATTAATGATACTACTTTTTTCATACTCAATGTTTTTTATTCTATAAAATACACATAGAATATAATTATGCAAATATAATAAATATATACACTTTTTGAAAGTAAATCGAGCATTTTAATTAAATATTTAACAATATAATTACATGAATACGACCTTTTTTAAAATAAATCTATTTCTATAAAACCTTAAAAATTTTTGAACTGAGCTTACGGAATAAAATATCCTTTTGGTTTAAGTGAAATGCTTGTTTGTATATTTCATTTTATAAAGACTATTTCCTGAAGTTAAATTTGTACAAAATTAAACACATGAAAAAAATTATAGCTCTTTGTATCATGTTTGGGAGTTTGCAAATATTTTCACAGAATAACTCTCTTTATCTTCCATCAGTATATAAAAAAGCTTACGAAAAAGGTACTCGCTCATACGATGGAAAGCCGGGTTCAAAATATTGGTCAAACCGCTCCGAATATAACATTAAAGCATCGCTTGATCCTGCTACAAAAAAACTTAAAGGAAGCGAAAAGCTGACTTATTACAATAATAGCCCAGATACAATCAGCATTCTTATTGTAAAAATCCTTCAGGATATTTACAAAAAAGAATCGCCACGCGATTTGAAAATTACTGCCGATCAATTATCGGATGGAGTGAATATTTCATCATTAAATGTAAATGACGTTTCATGGAATTTGAATGACAGGAAACAGGCCATACGTTTCGGTACAAATTTAGCAGTACGGCTGCAACCCGGCAAATACCTTCTTCCGGGAAGTTCAATAAAACTCAACATTTCGTGGGATTATGCTATAGTTTCAAATGGCTTTCGAACAGGAGCATTAACCGATTCGGCAATGTTCATTGGCTACTGGTATCCGCAGATGGCCGTATATGATGACTATGCCGGATGGGACACCGAAAGTTATACCGGTGAACAGGAAACATACAATGATCTTGCAAATTATAAAGTGGAATTGACATTACCATCAAATTATATTGTTTGGGCAACAGGTGATTTATTAAATGCTTCCGAAATATTCAACGAAAGCATTTACAAAAAAATTGAAGCATCAAAGAAAAGTAAAGAAGTAATAAAAATTATCACACCAGAAGATTACAAACAAAAAATTACAAAAGGCACTGGAGATATTGTTTGGAAATACAACGCCAAAAATGTTCCCGATTTCGCATGGGCAACCAGTAGTTATTATCTGTGGGATGCAACCACAGCGGTTTCCGATTCAAAAAACAATAAAACAGTTTGGGTAAATTCCATTTATCCGCCAACAGCATTGCAGTTTAAAAATGTTATTAATTATGCAAAAAAATCCATTGAATTCCTTTCCGATTCTTTCCCGGGAATTCCTTATCCGTATGATAAACACTTTACTTTCAACGGACACAAACAACTTGCTGTTGAGTTTCCGATGATGGCAAACAACTGCGATAACGCTAATGAAAATTATATTTATGAAATCACGGCACACGAAATAGCTCACGGGTATCTGCCTTTCTACCTAATGACCAATGAAAGAGAATATGCCTGGATGGATGAAGGTTTTGTAAAACTTTTTGGTGAAATGGCTTTGGAGAATAAAGGAGTAAAGCGTTATGAAAACGAATATCTGAACACAATTGAAATTTATAAATATCTTGCTACTTCACGTTTTAATGTTCCCCTGATTACACCATCTTCATCATTAAATTCAGATTATAATTTTGCTACTTCCTATGCAAAGTCAGTGAATGCATTATATTATCTCATACAAGTAATGAAAGAAAAAGGTATCAACAATCCATTAAAACTTTTTATGGAAACATGGCAAGATAAGCATCCCACGCCTTATGATTTTTTCTTTTATATGAATACGCTTGCAAAAGAAGATCTCTCATGGTTTTGGAAACCCTGGTATTTTGAATTTACAGAACCAGATATTTCAATAAAAGAAGTTGTTCAAAATCCCAGTAATAATTCAATTACCATTGAAAACACAGGTGGTATGCCGATTCCAGCTGTTATTAAAATAATGTATGCCGATTCAACATCAGAGACAATAAGTAAAAGCGCTTTGATATGGAAAAATAATAAAACATATACATTTAGTATTCCCGGTAAGAAAAAAATTATTAGAGTGGAATTAGGTGATGCTTATCTTGTAGATGCAAACCCCGAAAATAATCTTTATAAAGCAAAATAGTTAAAAACAATTACCTTTCGAGCTTGTCTCAAAAGTTTTTTAATATGAATTTTCTCTGTGTTACTCATATTTTAAAACTCTGTGGTCTCTGTGTTAGAATATTTTAAAAATTTAAACACAGAGCACACTGAGTAAATAGAGTTACACAGAGGCTTTTTAGACAACCTCATTATTGAATTCTATTAATCAGGCATCAGACTTGAAGATTCAGATGTTAATATTTTTTCAATTTTTATTAATTACTTTTATTAAAAAATCTCTTTTTAATTTTTATAAAAATTTACATTTGTTTACTTATATTTACAGTCTGAAATAATTCCTAAAAAATAAAATAATGGCAACTACAAAAACCATTACCCAAAAAGATAATACAAAATCTCTGGACTTTCACATTAAAAACGTACTGCTTGGAAACAGGCGTTTCGAAAATGTTTACCAAACCATAACCCGCATGATTCTTGGCGACAACAAGAAACTGGAGCGTGTTACAGTAAACGGTCGTTATACTTACGACTTTAAAGTTTTTCGTCATGGTCCGAAACATATCATTGGAATGTATGATGAAATAAACAGTTTTGTTTCGTTTGTTAAAGATGCTGCTGAAGGCGGTTCTTCAAAGGAAATGGCTTTTATTCTTATAGGTGAACCCGGTAATGGAAAAACTTTTTTCGTTGACCATTTAAGTACACTTTACAGGAATTATGTATCACTACCCGAAAATCGCCGTTTTACATTTAAATTCAACAACCTTGATAAAATTGGCGGATACGGTAAAATCATGCAAATAGAATCGCAGACTTATGAAGATCCTATGATTCTTGCAATGAATCTTTATGAAGCCAAAGAGGATAATATTAAATTTTTATCGGATAACGGGTTTCGCGATAAACAACTCGAAGAACTTTATAAAAACTATCGTCCGCTGGGTTCATGCTCATATTATATTTTGAACCAGATTAAAAATTATTGTAACGGTGATATTGAAAAAATAAAAGATTTTATTGAAATTGTTTCTGTTCCTGTAAGTGAGTCACGTGGTACCATAACAGGGAAATATGCAGCCAAAGATAAAATCACTTCTTCGGCTACCGATCTGATTGGTGAAGAATCAATCACCCGTTTGTTACATATTTCCGAAACCGATCATCCTTACCGTTTTGAGTTACGTCGTGGTGCCCTTGCAAGAGTAGCCGGAGGCGGAATTCATTTTGCTGATGAGATTTTCAAAAACAAACGCGACCTAGTTCAGGTTTATCTTGGAGTAATTCAAAATCGTACAATTGAAATCGAAGGTTACAAATGGCCTCTCGATACGCTGATTGTGGCTACCAGCAACAATTCCGAGTTTGCACGTTTCCTCGAAGAAAAAGAACAGGCGCCGATTGTAGACCGTTGCCGTCTTACGTATATGTCGCATAACACCAATTACCGATTGCAGCAGGAGCTTACTTTTTATGCAATTGGCAATCGCGATAAAACAACTTTCTCTAACGAAAAACTTCACATCGACCCGAATTTAAATTATGCAATAAGCGTGGCTGTAGTACTTACACGTATGCCGGCAAACGATAAACTGACCCCGGTTGAAATGATGAAACTTTCTGCAGGCGATGTTGCCGGTGAAAAAAGTATTAAAACACTCAGTGAAGTCATAAGCGATTTGAATAACGACCCCGATATTACAAAACGTTTCGGACAAAAAGGTTTAGGGCATCGTAATCTTGGCCGTGCACTTCAGGTTCTTCTGGAGCGCAGCGAAACTCAGGAAGGCAAATGTATGTACGCCGGTGATGTTTTCAAATCAATGGAAACCGTTATTCTCGACTACGTTCAGGAACCTAATGATCGCACAAAATATTTCAACGATCTGAAAATTGCTAAAGAACTTTATCGCAAAAATGTGATGACAACAATTTTTAATGCATACATGGATGAGCCTAATGCCGTTGAAAAAGATGTGATGAGTTATGTAAATATGATCATCGGTGTTGATGCAAAAAATCTTGGTCCCGATAAAATATGGACATACCAGGACCCTCAAACCGGAAAACTTGTCCCGCTGAAAATTGATGAAACATTCATCAACAGCGTTGAAGAACGTTTAGGTTTAAAGAATGACGAACAAAAACAAAGCTTCAGAACAACCATCACAAAAATATACGGACAAAAAATGATAAAAGACCCTACTTACAATTTCATGGATAATAATGATCTTGTAAAAGCGGTTACTGATGTTCGTTTAAAATCGGATATTGCCGGAGCAGGCAGCCTGGTAGGAGCTTTATCAAACCGCACCAACGAAGAAAACCAGAAACTTTACAACCGTATGGTTGATACGATGGTGAAAAAATTAGGATATTGCAATACCTGCGCAGAAAAAACCATTGAGTATTTCTGTACACATGATGATTCGAATTAAGAAAAAAAGACTTTCCAAGTTTTAAAACTTGGAAAGTCTAAATAGTAGAGGCGCGGGCAAAGCCCGCGCCTCTACTATTATTTTCAACTTTATATTTTCCAACTATAACAACGCAATATCAATATAAGGTTTTTCAGCAACAATATTTTTTTCATCAAAAGAATTTTTATTCTTTGATATTGCAATAATATTTGACAACACCGATTGATTAATAAATCCTTTTACCGACTTCAGCAATTCATCATTTTTATAACTCCCAAAAATTATAGTATTGTATTTTAAATCCCTGTAATCGTTGTAAACCTTACACAGTAATGCTTTCATAATTTTAGGGTTTCTTTCATTTACGGCATAATCGGTAATATGAACTTCTTTAAATGCTTCACTAGTTTTTGGTAATGAAGTAAATCCAAAAAGTGCTGCCATGATTGAATAAATATTTTTAATGACTTTAAACCGACTGTTATATTTTATTATCCTGCTTTGTTTGAATGAGCCGCAATCCCAAGCAGCACAAACACCATGAATAATATCATCTTTTTCTGCAACATAATAATTTTCTATTCCAAAATCCGGACGTGATAATAAATTATCCTGAAAAACCTGTTTATCTACATACGGAGCAAAAATTCTTTCTGAAAATTCTTTTTGTAATAATTCTACAATGCTATCTATATCGGCAGTTGTGGCTTTACGAACATGAAATGCTGTATCTGTCTTTTTTCTAAACATAATCATAATGCTTCTGGCATCTAAAGTATTTATTATAGATGAATAAGGATAATTTGTATTTCCTGTATTCTCGCGTCCAATAAGCGATTCCGCATTTTTATTTCCTTGCAGAACAACAGCATATCCCAAATCGGAATTATCAAATACATTTTTATAAATAACTTTAAACGCTTTGAAAAACACAAATTTTTTTCTTTCATCTTTTTGAATAAAAAAGTTTGAAAAATGAAAAACTTTCTGAGGTTTCCCATTTACATAAGCATTATAATAACCAATCAATGCAAAACCTATAAGTTTAGAACCTTTAAAAAAACCGGTATATTCAGCGGGATGATATTTTAAGTTAGCCATTTTAAAAATATCAGGTTCCCTGTCAAAACAAATGCTGAAATTTTTGGCTTCTATCGGCGATTGGTGCAATAATTCAAGCATTTCGCGATTATATTCATTCCCGATTTCTTTAAAAGAATATATGCCTGATGTATTTTCCATTTCTACTTTTTAAATTTTAAACTGCATTGATAATGCTTATTGGAATTAAAGTATAAAATGGATACCTGTCAGTTTTCATAAGCTGTTCGCCAAGTGAATAATCGGGATTTAAATAATTCTTTAGATCATCTGGAATGGCGTGTTTATAATGAATATAGCGACAACTGATATTTCCCGAAGCCCCGGCTTTATTTTTTATTAAATATAGTAAACTTGAAAAATCTTCTTTACTTACCCAGTCGCCAATATTCGAAACATGGAATTTATTGAACTCTGCTCTCTCGCAATTTTTCAAAACATCAAAATAATCAATTTGATTCAGGCATAAATTTTCGACATTTTTTCTTATTGCTTCAACTCCTTTAGCTGATAAGTATTCGGGAAAAGCTTCAGGAAATAATATCTTATTAAAAAAAGTAAATTGTAAAAAATAATTTTTTCTTGAAATTGTCGATGTACAAAAATCCCTGAACTTGTTATAAAAAAAATCAGCAATGTTTCGCTCTCCGCTGTTTTTAAACCCATCGGAAGAGATTCCTTTATTCTTATATAGCCGTGGATGAAATGCTACTTTAAATAAAAACTTAATTAAAACAGAACTTATTTTTTTATCAAAATATTCACACTGCTCATCAATATTATCAATAGTAAAAAGATGTAATAATTTTCTTTTACCAATAACTGATAATGCCAGTTGATTGTATTTTGAAATATATTTTTCGAAACGTGCTACATTAACAGGACCTTTTAAAATAGCTGTTATATTTTCTCCCCAGAATTTTTTTTCATCTTCATCCATTATTTCTTTCACCTTATTAAAAAACAAAATTCTTTTTTCTTCTGGTAATGATGTAAGCCCTATCAAACCAGCTGCTTCAGATGGTTCAAGGTTTAGAACTGATTTTAATTTTAATTTGGTTAAGAAAATCTGGTTGGGAGAAATATCAACAGCATTAATTTTCACATTCGCCAACGACAATAAATTTAACGGAATATCACCAGAGCTTGCAATACATAACACCCTGTCATTATCTTTAAGCGATAATGCTTTAAACTCAGTAATTGCATCTTCCTGCGAAATTCCAAAATCAAATAAATGGTCCATTTATTAATTTTCTTTTTGTTCCAGTAATTTATATTCATTCATAAGCGAAATTATTTTTTCAATTTCTTTAACACTCAATTTTCCTTTTAACGATTGCCTATAATGACTAAGTCCGCATAATATTGCTTCCGCTGCACAACAAAATACGGCTCCTTTGGGTGTATGCGAACTGATGATAAAATCATTATCCCCGGGCAATTTTATATACGATGCATGTTGAAGCGCAATAATATTCTTCATCAAATATACTTCATCTGAAACAGCCTTCGGTGTTGACATATCCGAAATGATTACTGCATTTTCATTATTTAAATGATGAGGAAAAATTATTGGGTCATTAGTGTTGGTGGCTGCAATAATAATATTACAATTTGATAATGGGGTTAAATCCGTAGCTATTTCTATATTTTCAGTACTACGAATAAAAGTATCTTCACAAAAATTCATTAATACTTTTTCAAGTTTGCTCTTGCTTCTTCCTATTAAATAAACTTTATCAAAAGCAATATCCGAACGCAATAATGATTCCGCTATCACAGACCCGATATTGCCTGCAGCTCCAACAATAGCGAGTATTTTATTTTTTTCAAAATATTTATTAAAGGAAATTTCCTGTAAAATCTTTTTCACACAGGACGCTGCTGTTAATGTGTTTCCTGTTACAATCCTTGTTTTTTTTGGCTCTACAAGAGCAAGTCCATTATTGCTTACAATGGAAGTATAGGCGCCAAGGCTTACAACTTTTGCACCCATGTTGCCCGCCATATCAACAGCCTTTTGAATTTTAGCGACAATGGTTTTTGTTTTTTTCTGTCGGTTAAGTCTTTCTAATTCGCAGGTATCAATGGGTATTGCAATAAAGCTAAAATGAATTTTACCGTTGAAAAGATTTTTGGAAAATATTAAAAAAGGTTCCATTTCCATTAATGTCTGAACACGGTTGAATAAAATTCTTAATCCAGTATCTGATGCTTTGCATAAATCTTTTTCAAGGCAACGAAGTTCATTAACGGGATAAACAAAATGCGCGACAATAGCGACTTTCACTGCATTCTTTTTGGGCTTATCAATTGCGGTATATAAAAATCCAGACTCAGGCATTTTCCCTTTATTGTCTTCAAACATATCTCCATCCATCAATGGTTTTAAAAGCTCATAAAGATTCCTGTTATTAATTATTTCACATAAAGTTTCTATACTTTTTATAAATTTTGCAATTTCGTTATCGTCAATATAACACGATGGTTCTATCCTTAATGTGTTGGGTGCAGATAATGTTGGAAGTATACGAATATCGTGACACTTCAGTAAATATGCAGATAACAGCAGACCTAATTTTTTTTGATTGTATAAAATTCTCAACAGAAAATTTTCATCATTTGAAAAATCACAAAACCTGATTCCAAGCATCAGGCCTCTACCGCTAATTTCTTCAATTACTTTTGGAAATTCATCTTGTATTTTTTTTAGTTCGTTAACTATTTTTTCGCCTTGTGTTTTCGCTCTTTCCGGAACATTATCATTCTTTATTATTTTAAGAGTTTTTAATGCAACTTTAGCTGCCAAACCTCCATTTGAAAAAGTAGAAGAATAATATTCTGCAAAATCTTTTTTATATCTTTTTCTGTCAATTAGTATGCAAGAAATTTTTTCAATATTTCCTCCAAGTGATTTTGCAAAAAGATAGTATGATGCTTTATGTCCCTGCGATGCAAGAAAAGTTCCTGCACGCCCTAACCCACACTGAATTTCATCCATTATTAATGGAAAATCAAAACCAGAAAGAAAATCCAGGAAATCCGTATTGGTAATATGTATTCCGCCTTCTCCAACTATTGGTTCTGCAATAGCAGCAATTACAGTGCTTATGTAAAATTTTTGTTTGACAAAACCTTTATCAGAAGGAACTACTTTTTCCAAACATAATTTACAATTTTCAAGTTTTTTTTCTAATTCGGTTTTCCAATTTTCAGAACGTTCATCAATAAATACAGCTGAAATTCCAAGAATATTTTTAAACTTATTTCGCTTTTTGTTATTGCCCAACATTCCACGGGAGCCCACAGTATGACCGTGGAAAGCATTCTTCAATGCAATGATATGAACCCGTGTTTTATCTATAACTTTTAAATTCGACTGCCACACTTCTTCAACAAGTGAATCCGGAAATCCTCCATATTTCTGATATTGCTGTCGTTTTAAATCTTCAATATTATTTATCCATTCAAAAAATGCATGATGAATAGCTATTTCTACAGCTTCGGTACCGGTTGAACCAAATAATACCGTATAGTCGCTTCCTGTTGCTTCGCTTGTTAATGCATTTAATTTTTCTGCTAATGCTCCAATATATTTTTGAATGCTTCCCTGGTCGGATATTGCAATTTCATCACTATTTAAAAAGTCATTGGCAACATTTTTAATTTCATCGTTGTTGTGACCTAAAAGGTTTGTGCCATAACCGCCAGTCATATCAAGCACTTCGGTTTCTTTACCTTTTATGAATGTAAAGAGGCTGTCTTTTTTCGACCGGTGATACGTATAATCAGCAGCAAGCGCTTCAAGCATTCCGCCAATGTGAGGATTATTATAATACGTAAAAGAATTATTGAAATCTGTTCTGTTAATTACATTTTCAATGGCTTCATCCCAACTCAAAACATCAACAAGTTTATCAATTATTTCTTTGTATTTGGTTTGTATTTTATACTGCGACACGGTACCTTTGCCTGTTGTGGGAACAGTTTCATTTATCAAAGCAAATCTTTTAATGGTGCGATGCCTGCTTTCAAAAGGTTCGAGTAAGGAAAATAAATTATCATTGATTTTTGAAATAAAACCCGAATACTCTTTAATAATGCGGTTTTCAATAACGGCACCTTCTTTTACCTTTTCATCTTTTATAAAAATCAAAGCTGTTAAACCGGGAATATCCTTTAACGGAAAATATTCAATGTGCTTTACAATATTTATTAATTCAGCATAATAGTTATTTATTGCAGGCAACGGGATTTTAACACCAAAGCCATCTTTAAAAAAATCGCGTGATTTTCGTTTTACATAAACCAATTCATTATCTTCATTCAATGTTACAATATCTCCCGTATCGAAATAACCAAAAGGAATTTCATCATTTTTATCTTCATGATTAAATATCCCCTTCATCCCGAAAGGTGATTTGATATACATTAAATAATTATTTTTTTCGTCTTCAATTTCTTTTAATCCTATTGAAACTCCCGGAAGCAAAAGTCCCATAGAATTATTTTTTTTAAACTTTGTATCATCCAAAAGCACCGTACTTAAAACTTGTTGCGTTTCGGTAGTGCCATAAGCATTATTAATACGAAGGCCCAATGCCGATTCAACATCCAAAGCTGTTTTGCTATTTGTGGGAGCTCCGCTGAATACAACTGTTTTTATTGAATGCTGCATTTCAATTTTCAGTTCCGGGTAACGACGCATCATCTCAAGCATTAAATTAAATACAGCAGGGCCACCTGTTATATGATTAAGTTTCATCTGCCTTAGCAGATAGCTTACCGTTTCAGGTTTTTCAATAAACCATTCGGTGTTTATTAAACATACCGGCGTGCCTGTCCATAATGCATTCATAAATGCTCGTACACCCATGGTATGTGCGAAAAGCGGAGTAAATCCACGTCCACCAAGTTTATCTTCATTATAGAAACCAGCCTGGTGCCAGCTGATACAATTCTTTATAAATGCACCTTGTTCATAAATAACTAATTTTGATTTTCCGGAAGAACCCGATGTTGTAATAAGTAATGCTTCGGTTTTATGTGAAGTAATTTTTATGATTTCATTTATAATTGCAACGTCTGGATTTACCTGGGAAAAATCATTATATAAAAATTCTCTTATTTTAAAATCATTAAAAAAATCATAATAATTTATTCCCTTTGATACAGCAGTTTCTTTAATTTCTTTTATAGTTCTTTTTTCATTTTCATGGCCCTGCAATGAAAAAATATCTTTTTCGGGAAGTATGATTACTTTACTTTTTGTTAGCTGCATCCATTCATAAAGTTCGCCCGACTCCATGAACATCGGCAATAAAACTTTCACCCCATACGAAGCAAGAGCTGAAAACATAAGTGCAATAAACAATTCATTATTTCCTGTAATGTTTCCAAGCAATACGGTGTCGCCGGGTTTAATTCCTTTGTTTGCAAACTCATTGAAAAGATTATAAATAATAAACCGCAAACGTTTTAAAGAGACTTCAACTAAATTATTTTCATCATGACTTATAATAATAATTGAATCTTCATTTCGTTCAGCGTTTTTTTTAAAAACAAGTTCTGCTAAATTATTGGGGCATTTCTCTGAAAAATTTATTTCGGATGAAAAAAGTAAATCAAAAAAAACGGAATTATTATTAGTTGTTTCGTGGTTTATCATTATAAATTTTATTTGTTATAAAAAATTTTATTTTCATAATTCAAAATATATTCTATGAAAAGCCTGACAAAACGGAATATTGCATCCGAGAATGCAAAATAGTAAAATATAGTAATAATTACATTAAGAAACCATTAAAATTCTATAATTAATATTAATGTTTAAATTTGGCTAAATATAAAAGACCTATTTAATTTTTTTAAAAGAAGTTTTATTGGCTCACATAAAATAAATGGGGAGAAGTATTATTTTTGGCAGCAAAAATTATCAATGGAATTATCCCTACTACGCTATTTTTTACCAGAGAAGTTATTAGAACATTTCGCAATAATTGAATTAGAAGAACTGGGCTGTATTCAGACCAAGAAGATGGAACTATACATAAATCTGGAAGAGT